>Ga0123355_10001866_pt1 | contig 29576 bp, 41 predicted proteins | sample TergutEmb28metaG_3_FD_89872 | JGI IMG/M metagenome (GOLD analysis project Ga0123355, IMG submission 89872) | Embiratermes neotenicus P1 segment gut microbial communities from Petit-Saut dam, French Guiana - Emb289 P1 | ecosystem: Host-associated > Arthropoda: Insects > Digestive system > Gut ... | reverse complement strand
TTCTTCATTGCTGAACCTCCCCTGTCTTTTGATTTATGTGCGGTGTCGATAGCACACATGAATCTTAGCAGGGGTTTTTCAATTTTCCCATTTGCTATTTTTCATTTGTTACAGGAATGCTTTTTTAGTTTGATTGCTATTTTTAACGCCGCTTTCGGGCAGCGGAGCAAAAAGGTTTTTAGGCGCGTTTTTATAACGCGAAACATCGGCGGCAATTGCGAACTTTTTATTTTCGACGTTTTCCGAAAAAAGAACTTTATCGCAAAAGCCTGCTTCAACGACCTCTTCCCCCGTATACCATGTTTCCGCTGTCATAAGCGCGGATATTTCATCTTTTGTTTTGCCTGTTTTCATTGCATAGGCATTGATTATGCAGTTCTTTGCGGTTATCAGTTCGTTTTTGAATTTATCAAAATCCGCCGCTTCAAACCGCCCCCAAAGAGTTAAAGTAGGGTCGTGTATCATAAATGCGCCCGCCGCCGGGATTTTTATAACGTCCCCCGCCATGGCGATTACCGTAGCGGCCGAGCAAGCCCAACCGTCGATAATAACCGTAATCGTTGCCTTGTGGCTTTTCAGCCGGGTAAAAATTGCGGTTGCGGCGAACAAATCCCCGCCGCCGCTGTTGATGCGCACAGTAATTTCCGAAACATCCCCCAACGCGCTCAAATCCTCGTTGAATTGTTGCGGTGTTATATCGTCCGCCCACCATGACGGATAACTTGAAATATCCCCGTAAAGGATAAGTTCCGCCGCCGTGTTTTCTGCGGCGTTTGCCGGGTTAATCCGCCAAAATTTATTTGCTTCCCTGCTCAATGTCCCGAACCTCCTTCATTAAACTTTCTTCGCGTTTATCCTTCCCCGCGCTACGGCTTCCGCCAACCATTCTTCAAAAACAGGTTGACAAAAACCTTCCGCCAGCCAGTTTCGGTGCATTTTTACCGATTTCCATAATTCAAGTAACGCGCCCCTCGACGCGCTGTACGACGCAGTGAAATGCTTGACCAAAACTTCATACGGGATTTCCAACGCCGCACCGATTTGCCGGCAGATTGAAACTACGAATCCATCGAAATTAACATTCGGTCGCCCGGGTGATACTGCTTTTGCTTCTTCCCCTTCGTTAAGGTCGAGTATGGAACCGTTTCCCATTTCCATAGAATTTTCGTCCCGCGCGTCGATTTGCTCTTCTTCGGGAATCATTGCGCCGATGGGGTCGTCGCTTGAAATGCCTTTATTCTCAATGAATACGGTGAACATGCCGCTTACTACAGCTGCAATCAACTCCGCTTCCGTGTATCGCCCTAATTGTTTAAGGGCTTCGATAACGGGCGCAAGGAAGGGTACGCCGCGCCGTTGGCCGATGCGCTCGCGGTTTAACAAGTGAATCACATTGCGCCGCCCGTTTTTTCTCCGTATGCCGACACCCGCTTCCAATCTTTAGGGTCGGAAGTCGCCGCATCAACTGACAAGGGGTGACTGTTCGCAATGTGATACGCGACAACCTCCCCGTGGCGGTTTGTTTCGACTCCGCCCACAATGTTTCTGTCATCTTCTTTGTTGGGCGGATTGCAAACCCTGTCCGCTTCGATAAGCTGTATTCGCAAATCGTAGGGCATATCAGGTCGTTGGGTTGTCGGCAAAGCAACAAAAACATCCCCGGATAAAAGCCAGTTCATAAACGCAAGTTGCTGTAACTTGCGGAAATTGTCTGTTCGCTCTAAGTCGCACCCGTGCGAATCTGCCCATAAGGAAAATTCGCGCTCTATGTTGCCCTCAATTTCTTGCGCCGCTTCCTCCGAAATGCCTAAATATGAATAATCCACTTGGCTTTTAAGAACAAGCCCGGAACCTACAACATTCGTTCGCATGGTTTTTATTGCCCCGGTGGCGAGGGGTACACCCATATACAAATCCCTTGACCGTTCGCGCAAAGCAGATAAATTTTCCTCTATATCCTCACTCGCGCTTCCGCCGCCGTAAAGCCAACCGATAAGCCCCTTTTTTGTACGGGATGCCCCGTAATTGCTGTAGCCGCTGTTTTCGATTATGCCTAATTTACGCCGAGCCGCTGCGCGTCGAAGTCCGCGTTCCGGTGAAAAGGCATTTATAACCCTGTCGATTACATTCATATTCCACCGCCTTAAAGGTCACGGGGGACGGCTCGTATTACCCGATTACGTCCCCCGTGCTTTTTGATGAGTTCAAATTCTTGAACCTTATCGTGCCAAAATTTAATCTCGTTTCGAATTTCCCTCAACGAAGCCCGCGTAAGCATACGCGAACCCATTTGATAGCTCTGGCCGCCCTCGGTTAAGATAAGTTCCGCCTTTAACCATTCCGCTAAATGTTGTCGGGCAATTTGAAGCGTTATTCCCTGCCTTGCCATAATTTACACCCCATTTGAAAGTACGCGAATACCTCGCTTGCGTCCGGTTTGCGGCGCGGGCGCGTCTGAATCATCCGACTTTTTCAATGCGACAGTTGAGATTTCAAGCGCGGCTTGTGCATAATTGCGAGTATCTAACGGCTCGTTACGCCGCTGCCCCTCTTTTAACTTCCAAATATAAAAGGACTTGCCCCGCTTGTAGGTAAGAACCATACGTTCGGCGGTCAAGCCCCGGAAGTAATCTTTGCCGTATCCCCTGTCCCTCTCTTTGGGAAAATGACAATAATTTGCGCCTTCTTCTTCAACGCCCAAACTTTGATACAAAAGGGCTTTGCCGGTATCAACGCCTAAATTAAACAACGGCACTTTAACGCGATTGTTTGTTGACGGGCGCGGAATATACGGCTTGTCGAACCCGCCCACGCCGCGTATCGGATAAATGCCTCGGGCTACGCGGGTTTTGCAGTACGCGCAAACTTCGTTGAAAAAATGTCCTTGCGCGTCTATGCAAGCCCGTGCAATGTGCATTTTCGCGCCGTCCTCGCGGGTAAAGGTTTGACTTAAAAATGCGTCTAAGTCTTTCCAAACTTGCGCTTGTTTTAAATCCCCGCGAATTACGGCGTATTGTATGCCCCAACTTTCTTTTTCCGCGCCCCAACCGACGACTTCAACTTCGAAGCGGTCGTCCTGCGTGTCAATTCCGGCGGTTAAAATCATAACGTCACCCGGAATTTCGCAATTATATTTTTCGCGGCGATTGTAAAAAACCTCCCAGTCTAAATCGCTTCCGGGTTCTTCCCATGTTTGCCCCATTTCGGTGTTCGTCCAAACTTTCAGCGGCTCAATATTGCCTTTTTTCTTTTCCTCGTTGGCTTCGATAAATTTAATAACGATGTCGCGCCACTCGACGAAAAGAGATGCCAGTGCGTTAAGGTGAAAGCCCCGAACCGGTTTTTTCGGATAGGTTGCAACAAACTTTCCTTCCGTGAAAAGCTCTTTCCATTCGGTTTCGGTTCGGGCAACCTCGCATTTTTCGCATTTGTAGAAAACCTCCATGCGCTCGGAGATATTTTCTCGGTCGAACTCTACCTGCGCCCATACAAGCGGCTGATAAATGCCGCAAGCCGGGCAAGGCACATGCCAAACTTCCTGCGTACTGTTTTCGTATTCAACCTCAATGCGAGAAGCCCCCTTTATCGTCGGGGTTGAAATGTACACCTCTCTTTTGTTCCAAAAGGTGGTTAAACGCTTTGACGCAAGCAAAAGAGGGTCGCCCTCTTTTCCCGCTGTGGGCGGGTAACGGTCTACTTCGTCCGCAAGAAGTAATCGAATCGGACGACTTGAAAGCCCTGCCGGGGAATTTGCGCCGACGATTACGATATATCCGCCGGGAAACTCTTTATGCAGAATCGTATTGCCGCTGTTTCGGGTTTTGCTGTTTACTTTCCCGCGTAATCGCGGTGTATCGCGCAACATGGGGGTTAATCTGTCTTTTGAAAATGATTCCGCCATCGGTTGCGCGTTCGGTTGTAAAATCATAATCGGGCAGGGGTCGTAATCCATATAGTACCCGCAAGTGTTCAATATAAAGCCGTCTGTTTTGCCGATTTGCGCCGCGCTCATAACGATAACTTTTTGCGTGTTGATGTCTGAAATTGCGTCCATAATCTCCCGTTGATACGGGGCTTTGCTTGTTTTCCATTTTCCCGGCTCGGCGGAAGTTTTTTTCGACAAGTAGCGGAATTTATCTGCCCACTCCGAAAGAGTCATATTCGGAGGCGGCTTAATTATGGCGAAAATGCGCCGAAACAGGTCATGCGTTGCCGCTTTCATAGCTTTCATCTTCGCGCTCACCTCCGAATGCTTGGCCATAATCGGATAATTCCGCCAATGCTTCTTCCATGCTGTCCTTCAAAATGCGGAAAATTTCTCGCTTGCCGGTTTTTTTGCTCAAAATCGGGGAAAGTTTCGCCGGAATTGCAAGAATCCGCGCCTTGAACGTGGTCAACATGCCCGACATAACCGCCATAACGTCCGATGCGGCGTGCAGTTCGCGCTCTTTGACGGCAAGGTCGTATTCAGCGTCGCGCCGTTTTGCCCGAACAAGTAAAGCCCGCTCCGTGAGATAATCCGCCGCCTGTTCACTGTCCGGATTGCGATTTCGCAAATAATCAATATATCGGTGATTCGTTTGAATCAAATCGTAAAGCCCCGTTCCGGCTTTGTACTCCGAAATAATCCCCTTGTCTTTCAATTGTCGAACACGCCGTTCGGATAAGTTAAGCACCCGCGAAATTGCCTTCGTGTCGTAAAGTTTCACGGCAAAACGCTCCTTTCCCGTTGCAATGAGCCGAGTTCGCCGCCGGCAAATAAAAATCCGCCGAAGTAAAACGGCGGAAGCGGTTAAAAAATTTTCGTAAATAGGCAAGCCTCGGGCTCACCGTACCCGCAATATCCTGTAAGCCCCGGGAGTACCTACACGTGCGGCTCGACGCGAAACTCAATCATCCGAAAGATTATCGTTTTCGTCTGTTTCGTAATCGTCGTTAAGCTCGTTTGTTTCTAAATTTACATTATATTCTCCGAATGCCTTTTGCTTTGCCAGTGTGTACTTGCGGCGGTCAAGGTCAAGGCGTTTGTTGTCGTTCTCAAACGCTCGCAACGTATCCAATGTTTTAACAATTCTTCCTTGTGTTTTGTCGAGTTCGGCAGATAACTTAATAATCATATCAAAAGGCGCGGCGCGAATGATGGTTTTCATTGCGGTGGTCATGCTTTCAGCTTTACCGCCGGGCATGTCACTGTCTGCGCCGCTGCCGCCCGAGGGTACAAGCATTTCAATTTCTCGCTCTGTGTAGAGGGCGGATGCGCCCCCCGCTTCAAGCCGGGCAATACGAGCGTGAAGGCCGGCCTCTTTCGCCCACAGCCGCCGGAGTACATCAAGAAGATGCGCCCGCACGTCCGCCCCCATGCCGAGTATGCGCTTACGCTCGGCGGGGGAGATGTCCCCCATATTAACGGTGCTGTATGCACCGTGGGTTTCGGCGTTCTTGTTTTTAAAGGGCGCACCATGCCCGGCGGCGTTACTGTTGCCGGGTTGCCCGCCCCGCTTACGCGGCGGGTTCTGCCCGCTTCTTCTTTGTTTGCCCACGGTCGTCCGTCCCCTTTCGATAATATAAAAAAACGAACCGCACGGGGCGGCTCGCAATTCTTCACCTTGGAAGTATAGCATATAAAAAGGGGAAAAAGGGGGAAATGTTTTTCGGCAGAATATTCGTTTGTTTTGTTTTTTTCAGACATGTGAAGTTTTTAATATTTGTGCGTTACTATCAGCGTATTGCCGGCAAAAAGCCTTGAAAGGCTATCAAGAGCGCGGTTGCGTATATTTTTGCAATGGCGCGGGGTATAGTTTATCGCTTGTGAAACGTCCTGCCATTTACAGCCGTGAACATAAAAGTCATAAACAATTACGCGCTGCAAATGCGGAAGGCGGCCGATTTCCCGAGATATTGCGGCTTTGAGCTTGCAAAGAGCTTCGTTTTCGTCCCGCCACTCCCGCAATGTTTCGCTTGCATATGAAGGTACGCTTAATGCCGTAGCTTCTGTGGGGCAGGATATTTTATTTTTTGCCCTCGGTTGTCCGTCAATTTCTCCGCTTCCGTTTAACGAATAAAATGTGTCTTCCATGATGTTAATGAGCTGTGCGTTATGGGCGATTTGTGCGTCAATATCGCGGAAAAATTTAAGTATTTGCTTTACTCTGTCCCTGTCCATAGTGCGCAACTCCTTTGAAAAAAGATTCTGCAAACCACTTGACGACACGTAAAGTACGTATTAAAATGTATTCAAGAGGTGAGGGCATGAAGCGAACGGAACTTATACGAAAGCTGCGTAAAGGAGGATGGAAAGTAAGCGCGGGAGGGAAACACGGGATGGCAAAACACCCAACCAAGCCGGGGAAAATCCCAATCCCTCACGGAAGCGAAATCAATGATTACACCGCAAAATCAATCTTGCGGAGCGCGGGGCTTCTGTAAGCCCCGCGAAGTCCGCTAAAATATAATTAAAACAGGAGGAATTAACATGAAGTATGTTTATCCGGCTATTTTTACACCCTTGGAAAACGGCTACGATGTTTACCTTCCCGACCTCCCTCATTGCCGCACATGCGGCGACACGCTTGTTCATGCTATCGAAATGGCGGAAGATGCTGCGGCTATGTGGCTTTGGGATGCGGAAAACAACAAAGAACCGATTCCGGAGGCTTCCGCAACGCTTCCCCATGAGCAACCGCAATTCGTAAGCATGGTAGTTGCCGATACGGATGCCTACCGCCGTCAAATGGATAAGCGAGCGGTTAAAAAAACGCTTTCAATTCCGGCATGGTTGAACTACCAAGCAGAAGCCGCACATGTGAACTTTTCAAGCATTTTGCAGGATGCCTTAAAAACACATTTACAACTTGCCGATTAACGCCTTGCCGCCCTTTACGGGCGGTTTTTCATTTGTTCAAGCGTTTCAACGATGAAATCAAAAATTCTTGTGTCTGCGCCGGGCGCGAATACTTTAAAACGGATTCCTTCTAAAAATTCGACTGCCGCCGCGCCTTTTTCTTCTGCGCTCATGTCCGCAAAGTCTTTAGCTTCCGGAGGTGCGTCCGCTTCGCACTCATGCCGGCAAGCGTCCCGCGCACAATTACCGCAATATTGCGGCGGACAATCTCGGGTTTCGTCCTCGTTTATCATGTTTTCAATTTCGCGCCCCATTGCCGCCATATCCGCCTTGTGTTTTTCCACCCACGGGTCGGGCGTTTCTTCCGGCGGGTCTGCGGCGGGTTCACTCGTGTGCGGCGGTGCGGATTCATCCTTGAGGGCTTTCGCGCTTTTTACGGACATTCCGCCCGTTTCGGTGTAATCGTTAAACGCCTCCGCTTGTTTTTCCGGCGAAAGCGCGGCAAGCTCGACGGCGGCGGATATACCCACCCGCCCCACCTGAAATTCTGCTTGAAACTCCGGAGATAAATTATTTGCAATCGCGTTCATGCGGGCAATTTGCGTAACGGATTCCTGCATAATTTCCGCCACCATATCCCGCACACGACCCGGCAAGTTATCCCGATTTTTCCATGCCTCGCAATATTCACGTAATGCCTCGGCCTGCTTCATTTTTTCAAAGTCCGAAAGCGTTCGGGTTGTGGAATTGCTCATAATCAAAAGGATGCGTTCTTTGATTTCGTCGTTGCCCGTTTCAATGCCGCACGGTACATATTCAAACTCCGACTTGCCTTCGTTTACGAGTTCCAAACATGCCAAGCGTCGCCGATGCCCCGCGATGATTTCGTATTTTCCCCCGTCCGACGGCTTCACTGTCAAATTTTGTTTAATTCCGAAAATTTCTACAGATGTTTTCAACCCGGCAATATCATCAACCGAATAAAAATTATCCTGCGACGGCACAAGGTCATGCACGGACAATGAAACGACTTTAAGCGGAGCGCGGCGGGGCTTTTCCTGCCCCGCTTCACCCGCTTCCGCATTGCTGTTTAACAATTGCGTGAGGTTGAATTTTTTGTTTTTAGGCATTATCCGCGCCCCCTTTTGTGTCCGATTCGGACACATATTCGCTTACGAAGGCAAGATAATCACGCGCCGCACCGCATCTCGGCGAGTAGTCAATAATCGGAGCGGCGGCGAAGGTGCTTTCGTCAACTTTTTCCGTTCGGCGGATATGCGTGTTAAAAACAGGGTAGTTTTCGCGCAAGGCGGCTTCGCCCTGCTTGTTTACTTCGTTCCGCTGATAGGAAGTTACGAGGCAACCGCGCACGGTTAAACCGGGGTTTAATTCTTCGCGGGTTATATTTATTTGCTCGACGAGTTCCGCCAATCCGTCAAATGCGAATTTGTCAATTTTGATGGGTATTATTACTTCGTGGGAAGCTACAAGCGCGTTGATTGTTGAAATATTGATGTCCGGCGCGTTATCAATGATGCAAAAATCGTATTCCCCCGCATCTTCCAATGTTTTAAATGCCGACCGCAACCGAGTTTGTTGCGGTCGTGTGCTGTCAATCAGCACCTCGCGAATTGCGGCAAGTAAATTCATGTTTGCGGGAAGTACGTCTAAATTCGGATAACGGGTCGGCGAAATGACTTCCTCCAAAAATGCGGCACGGTTGGTCAAAACGTCCGCAATACTGAAATCGTCGTAGCTGTGAAGCCCGAACATTTTTGATATGTTGCCTTGCTTGTCGTTATCCGCGAGCAAAACGCGCTTGCCGTGAACGGTTGCCAAAATATGCGCCATGTTTGCGGCGGTAATGGTTTTCGCTACGCCGCCCTTCAAGTTGATAATTGATATGGTTTTCATCGTTGTGTGTCCTCTCTATTCTTCAAGTTTTTGTTGTTCCGGATTGCCCGATACCGTTTCCGCCGGCAGTATTTCCGGCTTGGGAAAATGACGCTGCATATACAAACACGCTTCCGCAACCTCCGTAATGCCTTTCGTAAATTTTTCTTGCCTGTATATCATATCGGGGCAAATTACGGCTTGAAGCTGTAACCCCATATTGATTCCCAAGACAAACCCGCCGCCCGCGCCTTTTAATTCCCGCCGATGGTATCTGATATAGTCGGAATCCCCGACGAAAGGCTCTAAATAATCGGTATTTATCGCGTATAATTCCGGACCGTCTTTGAAAAGTGCGTATCGGCTGTCCTTCCAACCTATCGTTAAGGGGTTAGGCTCTAAGCCTTCATCCTGTGCGCCGATTTCGTCCGAAAAATCTATCTCCTCCGGCAAATTATCGAATTTGCAATGATAGTCAACGTGCTTGCTTTCCGGCACATCGAAAAGCCTCAAAAGCTCGTCGGCGGAAGAAATATGCGGCATACCCTCCAAAAGATAAATTCCGCAACTGTCACCCAACCATTGCGCCCCGCTTGCAGGGTCGTTGTAAATAAAAATTCGTTTGCGGCTTTTGCAAATTTTTTCTATCTTGCCGAATTTCATAAATACCCGCCTTTCCGCATTTCGCTTTTTAAGTCTTCTTTGAGTTCGTACTTGCGCCCGTGAATTTCACATAACTCGACGCACCTCGCACCGAACTTGCCCCAACTGATTTCGGAAGGGTGGTAATTTAATACGCCGATGCGATAAAGCCCGCCGCCGATTCCGGCAGTTATCATCCCGTAAACAAACTCGGGGGAAAGCACGGGTTCAAATGACACCCACGTGCCGATTCCCGCGTGACTTGCGTTAATGACTGTCTTTAATCGCTCGACGGGGGATGCCGCTTCCGGTTCGTTTTCGTCCGGCTCGTCGCCGCCACCCGTGAGAGATACCCCGAACATGTCCCCGGCGTCTAAAAGGTCAAAATCACGTTCCGCCCGCTTCCCGCCCTTTGTTAAAATTTGCACGTTGTTCCCGGCGTTTTTAATGGCCTTTATAATTTTGCGGGTGGAAGTTGTGTCGATGTACGCCGGGTACGGGTCGCAAGTAAAGCAAAGGTGTATCAATTGCCCGGTGATTTTCTCCCGGGCAAGCTGTTGCTTGACGGATTCGACAATGAAACGGCGCGGTGCGGGGGCGTTGAAATTACATATGAATCCTTTAGGGGTAAATCGCTCTTTCATTGCGCGAGCGTAACAGTAGTAGCAACCGTGATTGCATCCGTCGTAAATATTTACAGCCAATCCCCCGTACTCGTTTGCGCGACCTTTGGGTTCGTAAATCGGTTTATGAATCATTATTGAAATGGCCTCCTTCCTTTTTCTTCGCCCGCTGCCGTGCGGCGATTGCCGCTTGTATAACGGGTTTAAGGCAGTTTATTTCCGTTATCAGTGATTTTAACGAAATGCCGACTCTCTTTTGTTTCGCTGCGGTTTTTCGATGTTTGTTCGGGTTGTAACGCCTCTTTTTTTTGCTTCGCTTTTTAGGCATTTTTAATTCCCTTCATTTTTTCTGCTTGGGAAAGCATCGTTTTAAGGCAGGACTTTGTTTTTTTGTCGTAGCCGCATAAATCCATAATGTTAAGAACCGTTTTTAACATCGCCGCAATTTCCGGCGGGGCTTGCCCCACATCCGCTATGCACTCCGGGCAATGGGTTAATCCTTCCGGTGCGGGTGCGCCGCAAGTCGGACATTTAATCAAACCGTCACCCCCGCTACCGCTGCCACAATTCCCCGAAAAATACGTTCCGCGCACGGTACCGTTAAGCTGTTGCCTAATGCGGTATATCGCGGCGTATCTGCTACGACCGCACCGTCGGCGTTGTATTTCGTCCGGTAATCCGGAAAGCCCTGCAACCTCTCGCACTCCAACGGTGTAAGTTTCCGAACCCGCGCCGCAAATTGCAGGGTATCTACAATGGCAATTCCGCCTTGATTTTTCGTGGAGTCCGGACCGGAAGCGTCAATTGTTCGCGCGATTTCAACTTCACGGCAACCCGAAAACGGATTTTTTGACTTCATGCTGTTTGAACTTAACGAATCAAAGCTGTACGCCTGTACAAGCAAATTTGACGAACTGTGACCGTGATTTCCCGCACTTGCGCGTAATGTCCCTATGCCTTCGGCATATCCGCCGTGACCTGCGGGTGCAAAACCCTGCACTACAAGCGTTTCCGAACCGCCGCCGCTGTCACCGCCGTTTGCACGTAGCGTCCCGACACCTGCCTTGTATCCGCCGAAGCTGTTCGGCGTGAACCCCGCCGAAATCTCGGCTACGGCGTGTCTGTCCCCGGCTGTAAGTGTGAAGCAAACATTTTCATTTACCCCGCTTCCCCGCGGGCCGTTTTTGTCCGCCCGTCCTATCATGTTTCCTTGAAGCGCGAAGGCGGTTTTACCGTCACTTAATAAGTAAAGCCCCGTGGACGCGCCCCAACCGCCGCTTGTTGTGATAAGGGTTGCGGATTTTTCGGCGTTTATTCGCACCCTGTCTCCGGCGCGTCCGAAATCCGCAACGGATTCTTCCGAACTTCGCGAAGTCAAACAATTCCCGCTTGATGCTTCAACACAATTTCCGGTAACGGCGGAAGAGTCTTGCCCTTGCGTTCCGCCCTTGCCAACATACCCAAGCTCGCTTTCGCACTCAAAGAGTATTTGCGCGGCGCGTTTTCCTCTAAAATCTCCCACAAGAAAGATTCGTTTTCGACGTTGGGGGACTCCCCAAAATTGTGAATCAAGTTGCCGCCATGCGATATTTGCGCCCCCTGCGCAACCTCCAGCCATTCCCGCGATTGCCCATCGGTCGCTTCGAGGCATTGGAACGCGGGAATTTGTGAGGATTTCAATAACCGTCCGGAAATCTTCGCCGTTGTTACTGCTGAATGCGCCGGGGACGTTTTCCCGGATAATGAAGGCCGGATATTTTCCACGGGTTGCATACCTCATTTCGTTTATGATTCTGACCGCCGCCATGAAAAGCCCGCTTCGCTCCCCGGATAAACCCCGTTGACGACCGGCGGTGCTTAAATCTTGGCAAGGGCTTCCGAAAGAAATAATGTCAACCGGCGGAATTTCACCGCCGTGTATTTTCGTAATGTCCCCCAAGTGCTTTACGCCGGAGAAGTGTCGTTTTGTTATCGAAACGCAAGCAGGTTCAATTTCGGAAGCCCATAAGGTTTTGATTCCGCATCGTTGCGCCGCAAGGGTAAAGCCGCCGATTCCGTCGAAAAGGCTTCCGAGTGTGATGCGTTTCATTGTGTCCCCGCCTTTTCTTTGAGCGGGATTGCGGAAACATCGGTTTCAATGCCTTTGCCCCATACGGCGTGTTGTTTTGCAAAAGTTTTGAGACGCTCCGTATCAACAATTAAAATCTCGTTGGCGGGCTTGTAATTTTTGAAAACAGCGCATTGCGTACAAGTCGCGTGTATTACTCCCGGTTCGTCTTTCGGCAATGAGTAATCCTCTTTTGCTGTCGGGCAAGTTTCACACTCTTGCGGATAGGCGTTGAGCGAAAAAGAATACTCGAAACACCCGGCAATATGCGAAGCAATTTCCCGGTATTTCTTCCGAAAAAATGCTTCGTCACTTCTCAATCTATCAAATTCTTCAAGGGGTAATGTAACCGTTGCATTATCAAACATGGTTGAAACCTTCTCCCTAAAATTTAAGATTTCTTTTTTCGCAATACTCCGACCAAGTTTCTTTGCGGTACGCCCGACCGTATACATAGCGTTGAGCAAATTCCAATTGTGCGCGGTTCGGTACGATTCCTTTCTTGTCGTTGCGTTCTGCTTGCGCGTACAGGCTTATTCCCGTAAGCCCCCGCAACGCTTCAACCCGGCGGGCGGCGTTGTTTATGTCTTTTGTGATGAGCAGATATATAAACAGGCGGTACGGCTTTATTCCGTATTGCTCAAGCAATGCGGCAGCGCGGCGTATCGCACCTGTTTGCGCTAAACTGTCGCAACTGAATCGGATATATTTAATCCATTTGAGCCGCCCGATTATGCCCGCTGCGCGCTCATCAACAAGCCGTGCGTCTAATCCTTGGTTAATGTCAACGGCGTACCCGCTGCCGATAAGGCCTTCAAGCTCGGATATGCCAAAACCGCACGAAAGAATGTTGTTGTCCATAAGCACAAGTTTTTTGCTGTCCGAACGGACAATCTTCCGCCAACGGCGATATGGTTTTATATCGCCTTCTTTCTTCGGCACAACACACCAACCGCATTTATTGGGGCAACCTCGCGTTATATAGCCGATTGCATAATCGCACTCGGGGTATATAGAGTAGTCGGGGAACATCTCATCAATTTCGGGCGAAAGGTCTTTGTAAATGCCGTATCCTGTCCCTCCCTTGATTGTGCGTTTGTGTAAGTACGGATTCTCGGGCGTAAAGTCGAAAACCTTTGATGAATACACGCGGTCATATTGAAAATTGTTGAGCGGATTCCACCATTCCACGAAATCCCTTCGGGATTTGTGATACGCCGAAATTTTCATAAGGGCGTAGTTCGGAAATGTTTTTCCCTTCATATGCTCGCATTCTGCGTCGTGCAATCCGATTAACATTTCGCACCCACTTGTTTTCTGCGTAACTTTACATATACCGCCCATTTGCCCGTATGTTCGTTAAACACAGATTTGAAAGCATACTCATCGTCCCGTATGAGCGTGTAGCCGGGGTATCGCCGTTCCCAGTATTCCGGAGCGGGCGGATTTTTTGCGATTTTTGCAAGTTCCCGTTGGCTGTAGGAATGGTCATTTGTGCGGCATTTCGGGGAAGCAAGGTTCGCGGATACGCTGAATTTGCGTTCGGTGACGGCTTGCGGCGGTTGCCCGGGGTCTTTGGTAATGATGTCCGGCGCATTAAGGTTTTGCGAAGAACTCCACCGCTTTTTGCCTGTTTTGCGCTTGGTGATATAAGTGCAAAGCGCGGCAATGCCGTTCCCTTGCGGCTGTAAGCGGTCGGCGTTTGCGTATCCGATTTTATCCCCCTGCTTTTGCCCGGCGCGGCGGCGTTTGCGCCATAAATTTTCCACCTCATCCCGGCTTAATCCGCCGTTCATAATGATATGGTGGTGGATTCGGACGGGCGTTTCGCCGCATTTTGCGGTTTTGTATTCTGTAACCAACATATATTTCAGTGAGGGAAGCCCTCTTTGCGCTCGGGCGTATTTTATCCGGCGCAAATATTTTTCCGCTTCTTTGTGCGCATCCTCGATGGTCGCGGGGAGTTGCTCCTTGCTGTATGTCAAAGTGACATGTAAATCGTCCGCCCCGAAATTTGTGTTACCCACTTGGATAAAACGCCTCTTTGCGTTTGCGTCGTTTAGGTTCGTTTGCTTGGACGGTGACACCTTTCGCAACTTACTTCGCTTTCCTTTTGCGGTTTCGGCTTGCGTTTTTGTGTAGGGGTAAAGGTCTACCTCTAAATATTCCTTGCCGCAAAATATTTTTTTCTCCCTTATGAAGGTTCGCACGTCGCACCGCCTAACCGTTCCGCATATCGTGGGCAACAAGGTTCGTGTAGTGCGTTTCAATCTCGAAAACGACGTTGTACAATGCCGTTCGCAAATATGATTTTTTGTTATATATCCGAGCGGTTTGATTTTTGATGTTTTCCGAAACAAGTCGGAGGTGGTCGTTTCTCAATTGTCCGTAAACGTCCTGTACAATCCGGGCTTCCGTTTCAGTCCCGCCAATTTTCAGAATTGTGCCGGGGTTAAGCGTGTAAATTTCGGCAATAATCATGCAAAGTTCGTTATACATCGGGTCGATGAACCCGCGCCGAGGGTCTGCGAAGGTGTTGAACTCCACCTGCTCTTTTACGGCTTCCAACCTTTGAAAAACAGACAGACGGACAGACGGGACTGACGGCATAGAGTGAGTAATATTTTTACATTCCATTTTCGGACACGCTCCTTTTAAGTGTGTCCCGTGCAAATGTGCGGTACCGTTGCAATGTTAATACTCATTACAAGCCCGAAACGCCGAATTTCGCGGCGTAATTTCTTGACTTTTCCGCCGGATTCACATACAATAACAGCATGGTTTTTGTCGTTGTGATTGTGTGAATCGCAGCGAAAATGTTTTTTGAAACGCTCCGGGCTTATCGGTCAATAAGCACGGGGCGTTTTATTTTTTTTGCACTTTCGCTTTATGACACATTGCCGCTACTTGGATAAACTCGGCGGCAGCTTGCTCTGCGTGTGCTTGCATAGCGTCAAGTAACACAGTCGCTTCTTCCGGGTTATTGTTTCTTACGGCTTTCCAATAATTTTTCATTTGCATAAGGAACAAAACGGTGGCTTCCTGTGATTCTTCGTATTCCTCCAAAATTACAGCGTAGCTTTCGTGGTGACTGTTATTTGTCATTCCGAATTTTTTTGCGGCGCGGTCATGCTCACGTAAGACCTCATCCTTTACAAATTCAATTACATGCATGTTCTTCACCTCCTTCGGCAATTGTCACGTTATAAGACTGCATCTTCTCGCGCCCTCCCTTTCAGCAATAAATTGCTGTACGGTTGCCCCCTTTAACCGTCCGTTTAAAACGTCGATTAAATTTGGGTTGCGGTCAATTTGCGCAAGAATTAAATCCCGCGCCGCTCCCCATGACATTTTTCGCCACGCACCTACGGGCGGTTTGTATTGCACGATTTTTCTTGCCCTCATGTACATTTGCCCCTTTTTTCAATACGGTACGCCGATATAATCAAGCACTTTTCCCAACCCCAACCCGTTTTTATTCGGCTGTAACATTCCGTTTTCGTTACAGCTTCCGCCGCCGATGCAATACTCGTACAGTCTCGGGTGGGTTTCTTTCATACGTTGAAAACGGTTCGGCGGTCACTTGTCTGCCGTTGCCGCTGCGGACGATGTTTTTACTTTTTCTACGGGTTGTTTTGAATGGGATAACCTTTACGCGGACGAAGAACTCATGTTGACCGTGCCGCGTGGAATTGGCGAGTGGAAAAAGGGTTAGTCGTTTTATACATACGGGCTTCTGTTGGATTCAAGGGCGCATATGCGCTCTAACGAAATTACAACCCCGTGCAAAACCCGTGTGGCTACGTTAATCCCCGCTACGTCCATTTCGGCGGAAAGTTGACCGCATAATTTTGTTGTGCAATCCGCAAGCCCTGCTTTTACGTCCTGAATAATCTCTCTGGTTTTTTCGTCCATGTTTTCACCTCCCTCGCATTGCTAAATGTCTGAATCTTCCCCGCTTCAAATCCCTGTTGCTATTCCGCCTCGCGAGATATTACAAGAATCCGTTTTTGCGGTTGTCTGCCCTCAAACTCTGTGTATTGCTCCACCCTGTAGCCGTCGTTTTCCAATTTTTTTAATCCGCCCACAATCCGCCCCAAAAGGTTTAAGTGCCGGTCATCGCATTCCGCGCTGTAATCAACCGTTACATAAATCAAACCAAGCACCTCCCGCCCCAACCTTGCGTTGCATTTATGAGTCGCTTTTCGGCGGTATCCGCCCGCGCCGAAAAATATCAACAATGCAACTGACCGTAACCACAGAAGCGGCGATTATGATAGCCGCAACCATTACGTTATAAAGGCGGGTCGAAACGGTTAGCTCCGTAAGCAGTCCCGCAAGGGCGCGACATTGTTCGCAATATGAATGCATAGCTTCACCCCTCCGCTTTTAATTTTCCTATCCCTTCATGTTACCGTTGTCTGATGCGCTCGCATTTGAAAGGCGAAAATACTCGTAAGTTCCGCCGCTAACGCCGCGTTTGCTTTTTCATCCTCGGACGTGAAGCCCGCGCTGTTGAAATTCTTTGCATCTTCGACTACATAAAGCGGTGTGCCTCCCGCTTCTTTCGGAGGCGATTCCCGCCCCGCTTTGAGCGCGGCGAAACGCTCTTCGGCGCGTTTTTTCTCGTGGAAAACTTGCCCCGCCATTATGAGCCGCTCCGTTTTTTTAAGCGGTGTTGCGGCAGCGGGCGGGTCGGCGGCGGTTAATATGACAAATTGCGGTACGGAGGGCAGAAGCGTACCGTTGGGGGCGCGTAATGCTGTGTCCCCCGCGTATACGAGGAGTTCACCCTTTTTTAACTTAATCACGATGTTCCCCTCCCTGTTCCCCGATTCCGACGCATGGTATATTGACGAGGGAAAGGGGGTGATATTTTGGCTTCGTACTATCGCGTTTGCGCTAAATCTTTAACACAATCCCAAGTGTTTGACATTGTGGTTGTCGATTGCGCTGTTGAAATTTTGAAAAAAGAGTTTCCGCTACTGAAAAAATGCAAAGTAGAAGAACTTTTTAATCCTCTTGAAAATATTTAACTTCAATCGTTTCTTTTTCCGGGTCATGCTCCAACATGACCCGGAATTTTTTTCAAAATCTAAATGCAGAAATTGCTTCAAGAAACCCGCCGCCGTAAATAAAGACAAACGGAAGCCTTCCCTGTTTATCGTTGTTGCCGGTGTATGTTTTTGCTCGTTCATGTAAGTCGCTCCTTCCCGCCCGATTCCGACGCATGGTATTATTTGCGCGGGAAGGGGGCGATATAAATGCCTAAAACTGATAAAGAAATTACTTCCGAAATTGTTTGTGCTTTTTTACATGCATGGGGCGGAGAGGGAAAAAAGACGCCAAATTCAGGCGAGCTTCTCGTCCTCGTTCAAGATGTATTCAAAACAGTGTGTTCTTTAAAAGACACGTCCGGCTAACTCGGTGATTGCAAAACATTGTTAAGGTAAATTTTGGCGACTTCCGGGAGAGCCGCAATCTCTTCCGGGGTTGCCGTTGTTTCCTTCGCCGTTACTCGCAAAACCCATTCCCCGAGTGCTGCCATAACTTTTTCATCCATGTTTTCCTCCTCCTTGCGTCTATACCGCTACCGTGCGGGGCATTGCTTGAATTGCCGAACCGTTGAAAATCTCTGAACCTTTGAGCATATAATAAATTTTTGCTTGCTCTCGCTCGGGCAACCTCGCAATTAAGCGGGCGATTTCCGCCGCCTTGATTTTTTCGTTGCGGGTGATTCCCTCGGGATGTTTTCTTGTTTCAATCATAGTTACACGCTCCCTTCATAAGTGATAGCGGCTGTCCGTCCTGTTGCGCCTTTGTTTTTTAATAAACAACTGCATATCTGTAAGGGCATTTCACAAAATCCGTTTCGTTGATACCCTTTATAAAAACTACAAGCGTCTTTTTACATACCCGCGCTATCCATTGAAAATCCCGTATTTCGTAAAAGTCTTCGCGCTCCGTAAAGCCCTTTGGATAATCGGCGCGTTGACGCGGGTATTGTCCGTATGTCCCCTCTGATACATGAAGCCTTACATGGTTAATTGTCTTTTTCATTTTCATTACCTCCGCTTGGTTTTTAATCGTGTTACCGCCTTTTTTCATACTTTTTCCGCCCGCTGCGAGTGGACTCATTTTTTTAATCCTCTTGATGATACGTAAGCTCACATGAAGGTTTTTCCGGGTCGTGTTCCAGCACTATCCGGAATTTCTTTTTGTAATCAATTTCTCCGCCCATCATGTTAAATAAAAACTTAATAGTCCCCGTTGCCCCAAACATCAACGTTGAAAATGCCTCTCTGCTGATGGAAGCCGTTGGCATGACTTTTTCATCCATTTCTGTTTGCCTCCTTTTCGCCTGTTGCGTCTATGCCGTTGTTGCTGTGCGTTAATGAAATTTCAAGGATATTATTTTGACGCAGAGGTTTTCCCATACCGAAGATACGCCACAGGTCAACGCGCTTTTTTGCGTTCGAAAGATGCAAGATACCGTCCTCGTCCTCCGTCTTTTCAGAAAGGGAATAGCGGTTAATTACAGCAATATCATCTAAAAAATCCGTCACCCTTTCTTTGCCCGGCTTTATTCAGTTGCCGAAAGCCCCTGACCAAACGCTTTTCTTCTTTGGACATTTCAACTCCGGCAACCTTGGGTCGGGTGGCACTATCGCATTTTCCCATGTCCGTCTGCCTCCATTTCCTTCCTGCGCAACTATGGTTGCTATACGTAAAACTCATCCACCTTCATGCCGAAAAAATCTGCAATCCTTTTAAGGAGCAATGAACCCGGCGACTTATACCCTTTTTCGATTTGCACCACCATAGATTGTGAAGTTGTCACTTTTTCGGCAAACGCTACGGTTGAAAGCCCTGCATTTTCGCGTAAAATCCTGATTTTTCTTCCGTCAATCACGAGCCTCTTCCTTTCTTTATTACTTGGTTATTGACGCGCCCCCGCTGCACGGGTACAATGAGTTTGTCTAATCATGTTAGCCCGTGCAGAAAGGGGGTTCTTTGCGTCTGCGGGTATTACATGGTTATATGATACTTCCTAAATAGGAGAATGTCAACGTTTATTTTCCGCTTTAGGAGAATTTATTTTAGGAGGTGCTTTTTTGATTGAGCGGATTCTTCAGTTGATTCAAGAAAAGGGGATAACCGCATACAAACTTACGTCGGATTTGGGAATAAGCAGTAGCAAGGTTACCCAATGGAAGCAAGGGTTGCAGAAGCCTGGCCTCGAAACGATTGTAAAACTTGCCGATTATTTCGGCGTAACAACCGATTACCTGTTAAAAGGCGATGAGCCGCAAGCGCAGTCATCAAAAAATGAATGGAGGAGAGTTGCATTGAAAAGACAGAGGAACATCGTAACCGACAAGTTAGTTGTTGAGGGGTTGTCCGACATCATTAAATGGCTTGATGAAAAATGGATAACTGGATTGGATGACTTTCTTGAAAGAGTAGGCATTTCACATGAGCGTTTTGAGACATTGAGAAAAATGTCTGATTCGGATAATTTAGATAATTTTGACGAATCAGAAATCCCGACATATAGCGAAATTGAACCCATGAGAAGGCTTTTGATTGGCTGTGGGCCAAAAACACACATGCTTTACTACGCCTTGATAGATGAAGGCAATGTGCCGCCGCCGCCGCCGGCAACAATAGCGGCTACACATGCACTTGTTGAGAGCTATATGGAATTGAGCGAAAGAGGAAGGTCGAGTGTTATGGATTTCGTCTATGAAAAAGTGAGAGAAGAAGAGCGCACCTCCAAAAAGATGGGTTAATCGCATGGTCTCCCCCGGGCATAAAAAAGCGCGTTGACCTGTGACGCATCTTTAGCAAAGAAAGACCTCCGCGCCAAAATAACATTCTCGAATTTTCAACGGAATTTTCTCCGGAAACAGAAGCGTAAAAAAAGCCCGCCTATATTGGCGGGTTTACAAAGTAAAGCGCGTTCGGTCACATAAACACGTAATGTGTCCGTTTTTCCTAAAAAGTTTGCAAGAATGAAAAATACATATTATTATCTGGTTATAAGTTGAGCCTACGGAGCAAATCCGGTTACGGTGTGTGGTCAGAGGCTTCAAGAAAAGGGGGATGTGCTTGTACGAATTAGACGGTCAACGTTTCGACTGGAATACGTCAAAAAACCTATCCAACATTTCTAAGCATGGCATACCGTTTAAGTTAGTCGCCACAATATTTTCAGACCAAGACACCATTTTTCTTGATGATTGCAAGCACTCGCACGATGAATTTAGCGAAAACATGAAGGAAGGCATTTAAATGAAAATTGGCGATTATGTAACAACGCAAGAAATTGCAAGTCAAAGTGCATACCGTTGGGTCGTGTTGTCCGATTTCGTATACGGAGAATACAGCGGCTTAGTTGGCGGAACAATCAGATATATTGCGGACACAAAGACAGAAGCCGGGGACAAAGAACTTGAATTAAGCGCAAAAGGAATTGAAACTACTCTTGTATGCGGCGCGTTGGAAACTTTAAGCGTTGGGGGCGTGTTTGCAGAATGAAGTTTGAACTTACAGTAGACCACGCTAACCAATGGTTTATATGGGCGTGGGTGCATATAGCGGGAAGAAAAGCCTATACGCAGTTCAAGGTAGATACCGGGTGCAATGCCTTAATTTTAAGCCATAGGACGTTAAAACTTTTAGGCATTACTACAGATGAAGCTGAATTATCCAAATTGCCGGAAATATCCGGCGCGCTTGCCGGTGGGACAACGGATATTTTCAGAAAATTAGGGGCTATATCTCTATACTGTGATAAAGGGCAAGCTATATACGCCGGTAAAATTCCTGCGTTATGCCATGCAACCCGACAAACTCATGATTTATTAGGAACAGAGGTATTACGCTTGTTTTCGGGTGTTTCATTCTCTCTGAAAGGCAATAAATTTATGGAACTTATACAATAGCAGTTGTGGTAAGTTTAAGGAAGGCAAGCAGGTCGGAACGTACATTACACCACTGAATCAATAACCGCCCGGATAATTGGCGGCACGGAGAAGGGGCATTCAATTGTTTCAAATTGACGGTCAACGTTTCGACTGGAATACGTCAAAAAACCTATCCAACATTTCTAAGCACGGCATACCGTTTAAGTTAGCCGCTACAATATTTTCAGACCAAGACACCATTTTTCTTGATGATTGCAAGCACTCGCACGATGAAGAAAGATTTATTGCGATTGGGCTTTCAAAAAACTTAAATTTGCTTACGGTGTGCCATTGTTACAGGGAAAGCGATTCTGTCATACGGATTATATCCGCAAGAAAGGCAAATATCACCGAAACTAAATTGTACGGAGGTGCAATATGAACGAAAAAGATAACTCAATAGATTTCAGCGACATTCCGGAAATTACCGACTTTTCAAGTGCAAGAAAAAACCCTTATGCCGAAAAAATAAAAAAGCATGGTTATACGATAATGATTCGTTACAGCCCGGAAGATGTCGCAAATATGACAGCCCGCTCCGTAGAAAAAATTGACGGATTAGAGGACATGGACTGGCTCGACCTCGACGCCGACGAAATAGCAGCTCTGAAAAAATATCGTGAATCCAACAAGGCGTAATGATAGCCCAAAAATCTGACCTAATAATCCGGCGGCACGAAAGGACTGATTTTATGTATAAATCAATGGATGAAATTCAAAAGGAATATGACGGGCAATGGGTATTTATGATTAACTGTACCCAAAAGAAAAACGGCACAATTCTCGGCGGTGAGGTTGTACTTAACAGTGAAAGCAGAGCAAAAGTTGTCCGGAATATGCGAGAAGCCGACAATGGTGACAGCCTTACATTTATAGGGTACGTCGGCAATGCTCCGAAAGGAGTTGCATTCTTGTAATGGATGAGAATATTCTTGATATGCACCTGCTTGCAAATAATTTATCTGTACACGCGAAGTTTTGGGACAGAGCCGAGGGAAAGTTCAGAACAGGACTTTTCACATTTGACACAGGAGCATCCGTAACGACGGTATCAAAAGACATACTTTTTAATCTGGGTTATGATGTCGAAACAGGGAACATTGAACCGATTACAACAGCAAGCGGCTTAGAGTATGTTCGCGAGGTTTTCATTGACAAAATTCGTTTTGGCGGATTTGAATTTGAGAATGTGCTTGTTTATGCTCACACTTTTCCCGAAGAAAGTTTAAGCACCGGGGTAATTGGTCTTAATATACTTTCTCGGTTCGATATAAATATGCTTTTCAGCAAGCGTCAAATTGTACTTACTGAAATTCCCGATTGCGACATGGGTTAAATAAATAAAGGCGGTGAGGGCATGGCGGCGACTCATAAGCTCAACAACGAGCGTATAAATGTTGTGCATTATTATCGTTATTCAAGCCACGGGCAACAGGAGCAAAGCATAGAAGGGCAAGCTCGGGATTGCCGCGCTTATTCCGAGCGCATGGGATATACCGTTGTCGGTGAGTACATAGACCGGGCGTTGTCCGCGAAAACCGACGCCCGCCCGGAATTTCGCCGCATGATTTCGGATGCGTCAAAAAAGCAGTTTCAATATGTAATCGTTTGGAAGCTCGACCGCTTCGCTCGTAACCGCTTTGATTCTGCAATACATAAAGCCACGCTGAAAAAGTACGGCGTAAAAGTATTATCCGTAACGGAAAATATCGCGGACACCCCCGACGGTATTTTGTTGGAGGGAATACTTGAATCAATGGCGGAACACTATTCCGCCAACCTTGCCGAAAATATCAGGCGCGGGCAACGTGAAAGCATATTAAAGGGGGCGCATGTCGGCGGCGTTGCTCCGTTCGGGTTTAAGTCCGTAAAAGAGGGGGACAAGCTCCGGCTTGTTGCGGATGAAACAAATGCCCCCATTATAAAATACGTATTTGATGAGTACGCAAAGGGTGTGCCGAAAAAGCAAATCATGGAGGCTTTGACGGCTCGGGGATTGTTGAACAGCAAAGGCAATACGCTTTCGGTATCATGTTTGCAAAATGCCTTGCGCAACAAAAAATATATCGGCGTATACATGTACAGAGGCGAACAGGTCGAAGGGGCTTGCGACGCGCTCATCGACGAAGAAACCTTCAACAAGGTACAAGAAATGCTTGACAGCCGAAGCCACGGCAAAAACGCAAAACGGGTGCGGCAAGAATACTTGTTGCGCGGAAAAGTATTTTGCGGGCATTGCGGTTCGCCGCTCACGGGAGAATCGGGGGCAGGGAAGCACGGTAAAGTATATTTCTACTACACCTGCTCCGAAAGGAAAAAACGCCACGCTTGCGACAAGAAAAACGAGAAGAAAGATTTTTTGGAATGGTATGTAGTTGAACAAACGATAGAGCATATTCTTTCCGCCGACCGTATCGCGGACATTTCGGCAAGGGTCGTTGCCGAATACGACAAAAATTTTAACGACACTCGTATAAAAGAATACGAGCGACAAGTTAAAAAGCTCGACGGTGAAGTGAACACCCTTGTTGATTCTATCCTTACAATGCCCAAAAAGGCTCATGCAAAAATCGGGGAAAAAATAGAGGTGTTGGAAACGCAAAAAGCGGATATTGAACTTAATCTTGTTTCCCTGCGAATTTCAAACGGGCATAGGTTCACGAAGGAGCAAATTGCGGCGTGGATAAAAAACTTTTGCCGAGGCGATGAACTCGACGCCGATTTTCAGCGTCGCATAATCGACCTGTTTATAAACTGCGTGTATGTGTACGATAATAAAATTGTGTTATACTACAACGTGGAGGGCGGCAAGCAAGTATCGTACATTGAACCGTGCAGCGGCGCGGATGGGCTTGCGCCCGATAATGATGAGGATTTGCGGGTGGCGGCGTGTTCGGATAGCGAATACTCCTCTCCATAATCAAATGTTAATTAAAAAAGCCCGAAATATCGGGCTTTTTTGTTGCACAGGAAACTGCTCCGGCTTCGAGGGAATGTGCGGCAACTCGCACGTGTCCCCGGTGTTCAATGCGCGCATGGCGGGCGTTTTTGCTGTCTTGAGTTTTCTCGAAAGTTTTCTCGGACGAGAGTTTTTTCCGTGCGGGCGCATCGTTATCCCAAAAAGAATTCCCGATACCATGTTGCAAAAATAAAAACCGTCCAAATTTTTCGGCTGTTGTCCTCTTTGCCGCTGATGTGGCGGTCGAGCAGGCTGTGAAGCATTTCGGTGTGAAAAAACCTTGCCATATAATCTTCGTCGAAGGCGTCGCGAACAATCGCGGCGTATTTTTCTTCGCGAAGCCATTGGCGGGTAGGCACGGGAAAGCCGAGCCGCTTTTTATCGTCGTTAAAGTGTCGTGCGGCGGCTTTTCGAAAGGCGTATTTGCAGGCGGTTTTGTTTACGCGCAAATTTACGGGTAATTTTGCCGCCGCATCGAACACGATTTTGTCTAAATACGGCACACGAATCGAAATGGAATTTGCTGCGGCCATTCTGTCGGCGTTGTGCAAAATGTCGCCGGCAAGCCACAAATGGATGTCGGCGAATTGCATCTTTGTGATGTCGTCGAGAGGCTTCGCTTTGTCGTAAACCGGCTTTGTGACCTTCGAAATTTTTTCGCCGAGCGGGTATCGCAAAATTGCAAAACGTTCTTCCTCCGAAAAAATAAATGCGTTGCCGATGAAGCGTTCCTCGACGTCTTTTGATGCGCGAATAAGATAATTTTTGCCTTTCATGTTGGGCAAACGCCGCGCCACCGCGCCGAGAAATTTGCGCAAAAAACGCGGCAATCGTGTTATCGGGGCGAGAGAAATCGGCTCGTGATAAATTGTATATCCGCCGAAAAATTCGTCCGCGCCCTCGCCGGAAAGCACGCAGGGAACATGCTCTTTTGCAAGCTCACACGCGAAAAATTGTGCAACTGCGGCGGGGTCGGCAAGCGGCTCGTCCATGTAATACTGAATGTCGGGCAGAACCTGCCAAAATTCGTCGGCAGAAATAATTTTGCTTATATGCTCAACGCCGATTTCTTCCGAAAACGCAGCGGCTTGTTCAATTTCATTGAAGCCGGCATTTTCAAAGCCCACAGTGAACGTTTTCTCGATTCCGTGAAACATATCGACCGCGCCGGCGTGAGAGTTGTCGTTGCGGAATTCGTCGCCGAGAGGCGAGCCGCTGTGAGAGTCGTCGTTATGAAGCGAGCCGCTGTGAGAGTCGTCGTTATGAAATGCGCTACCGTGAAGCGCACCATCGTGGGGCATGTCATCGTGAAGCGCGCCACCTTCCGAATGCGCTTCAACCGGAGTTGCCTGCGCATTTTCCGATATGTGTTCCTCCGTGTGCGCCGATGTCGCCGAATCGGTTTCGGGGGAATGCGTCGCCTCCGACTCATGCCCGGACGGCACGTGAAATGCTTGCTCAACTCGTTGCGTACTCTGCGCACTCATGCTGTCACCGGTCACCGTCGCCGAACCGGCTTCGGGGGAATGCGCCGCCTCTGACTCATGCCCGGGCGGCACATGAAATGCTTGCTCAACGCGCTGTTCACTCAGACTGCCACCGGTCACCGTCGCCGAACCGGCTTCGAGAGAATGCGCCGCCGCTGACTCATTCCCCCGGTTCTCATTCCGCGCTTGGCGCGGGCGGGCGGCGGCGCCAATGTACGACGAATCAACGCCGCCGGAAAGAAGCGCGCCAACAGGAAAATCGGCGCGGGCGCAGAGCTTTACGGATTCCGATACCGCCGCGTCGATTTCCTCGGCGGCGTCATCAAGGGTCACGCGCTCATCCGGCTCAAACATCGCCTGCCACCAACGCGAAACCTTGATGTCGAAATCGGAAACCGCGCCGCGTTTTGCCCGCATAAAATGAGCGGGCGGCAGCTTGAAAACGCCCGAAAAAAATGTTTCGCTGAGAACGGAATACTGAAACGAAAGGTACTGTTCCAACGCGACGCGATTCAGTTTTTTCTCAAACCCGGGATGCTCCTGAAACGATTTTATTTCCGACGAAAACAAGATTTCGCCGCCGAAAACGCCGTAATACAGCGGCTTGATTCCGAAAGAATCGCGCGCGGCAAAAATTTCGCCTTTTTTGCGGTCGTAAATTAAAAAAGCGAAAGGCCCGCGAAGCAAATGCAGCATTTTTTCGCCGTTTTTCTCGTACAAATGTATTAAAACCTCGGTTTCGGTTTCGATTTTTATGCCGCGAGCTTCGATGTCGGCTTTCAGAGTTTCAAAATTATATAATTCGCCGTCGAAAACAACGACATACGCGCTTGTTTTTGTCAAAAATTCGCTGCCGGTGAAGTCAATTCGCGCCGACATCGAAATTTCGTCGCACACGAAAAAATCCGCGCCGTAAGGCCCGCGATGTACAATTCGTTCCGCCATGTTTTTTATAACGGTGTGTTCGCCATCTCCCGGGCCGGTAAACCCGCAAAATCCGCTCATTATTGTTCACCCCACACATATCTTTCCCATATTATTCCTGCACGATTCAAGAAATTTCGAAGTTCACCGGAGAGTGTTGAAAAATTATCCGTTCGCAACAGCTCACGGCATTTTTCAACACTATACACTAAAAATAACCCGTTGGCGACCTTTTCCCGCGATGCAAGCACAGTTGAAACTATTTTTCAACACTCTCTTGTGGTATAGTGAATCAAATGATTGACTTGCAAAAAATTTTAAAAACGCGAGAAAGGACTCAAAGTTTATGATTTTTGAAAAATTGGCAGAGTTAAAAATTGTTCCCGTGATTGTGATTAACGACGCGAAAAATGCCGTGCCGCTTGCGCGCGCGCTTTGCGAGGGCGGGCTTCCGTGCGCCGAGGTTACGCTTCGAACGGCGGCGGCAACCGACGCGATTCGTGCAATTTGCAAGGAATTTCCCGAAATGCTTGTTGGCGCGGGAACGGTTCTTTCGCCTGCGCAAGCCGACGAAGCCGCCGCCGCAGGTGCGAAATTTATGGTTTCGCCGGGGCTTAACCCCGAAACGGTTCGGCATTGCCTGTCGCGCAATTTGCCGATTCTTCCCGGCGTTTGCACTCCCACGGAAATCGAAGCGGGGCTTTCGCTCGGGCTTGACACTCTGAAATTTTTTCCGGCCGAATCGGTCGGCGGAGTAGGTTTGCTGAAGGCACTTTGCGCACCCTACGGAAAAATAAAATTTGTGCCTACGGGCGGCATTTCTCCCGCAAATTTAAAAAATTATCTTGCCGTGAAAAACGTGCTTGCTTGCGGCGGAAGTTGGATGGTTAAGGACGATTTGATTGCGGCGGGCGATTTTGCAAAAATTGCCGACCTCACGCGCGAAGCCGTAGCGTTAGCCGCTTCGTAACGTGTATCACATAATAATCAATCCGAACGCCGGGCGCGGGCGGACGCTCGGGCATTTGCCGCATTTGACGCGGCTTTTTGCCGAAAATCGGCTCATGTACACCACGCACATTACAACGGGCATTTTCGATGCGCGTGAAAAAGCGCGTGAAATTTGCGAAAATCACCCGAATTCAGCAGGAATCATCGGAATCGGCGGCGACGGTACGTTTCAGGAAATCGCCGCCGGGGTGCGCCAAGCGCACAATGAACGCCGGGAGCAAGAGTCGGCGGCGGCACACTCTCTCGAAGCCGTGAACAGCGTCGGGGGCGATTCCGGGGTGCGCCCGGCGTCTCGCATTCCTCTCGGAATTTTTCCTGCCGGAAGCGGCAACGATTTTATAACTACCCTTGAATACGAGAAATCGGGCGGAAAAAAATCCGCTCGGTCGAAATACGGAAAAAACGCGGAGCATAACGCCCGCGCTTTTTTTGACACATTGATGCGCGGCGAAACCCGCACAATTGACGTGATTACCGCAAACGGCACAGCGTTTTTGAACATCGGAAACATCGGGCTTGACGCGCGAATTGTGCAAACAGCCGGCGCGTTAAAAAAACGATTCGGCTCGCGGGCGTATTACGCCGCCGTTTATCAAAGCGTGGTGCATCACAAAAATTTGCTGCTTGTTATTGAAGCGGACGGCAAAAAATTTTGCGGCGAATACACGCTTGTTGCCGTTTGCAACGGGCAATATTACGGCGGCGGAATGCGGGTTGCGCCAACCGCGCGGCTCGACGACGGAAAAATTACGCTGTGCCTGGCGGAGGGCATAAGTCGCCCGAAAATAATGGCTCTGTTTCCGCTTTTGGCGATGGCAAAGCACGAGCGGCTGAAATTCGTCAAATTTATCGAATGCGAAAACGTAAAAATTTCGCTGCCGAACAGCGCGGAGTCTCTGTGTCTTGACGGCAATTTATACCCGAATATCGGCGACGAAATCGAATTTAAAATTTTGCCGCGCGCACTGGAGGTATTTGTTTGAAGCAATATTTTTGCGAAAACCCCGAAATTTTAACTCACGAGCGCGAAATTTCCGCAAATATTTTCGGTAAAAATCTGCGATTTTTAACAAACAACGGGCTTTTTTCCTGCAACGAAATCGACGACGCATCGCGCCTTTTAGTTGAAACAATTCCGCCGATTTCCGGAAGTTTTCTGGACTTAGGCTGCGGATACGGGTTCATCGGAATCGCGTGTGCGTGCGCCAAGCGCACAGTGATAGCCGGGGACATGTTGCCGATGCCGCACGTTCCCTCGAAGCCGGAAACATCGTCGGGGGCGAATCCGGACGCCGGGAGTATGTTGTCGATGCCGCACGTTCCCGCGAGGGGTGCGGACGAACGCCCTCCGGTGTCGGAAACAATTTTCTCCCTCACAATGAGCGACATAAATCGCGTCGCGCTTGACTACGCCGAAAAAAACGTCCGCTTGAACAACGTGCCGGCAAAAATTATTCATTCCGATTCATTTGAGAAAATCGACGAAACCTTCGACTGCATCACGCTGAATCCGCCGATTCACGCCGGCAAGGAAACGATGTACCGCATGTATGAAGACGCCGCCGCGCATTTGAATCCCGGCGGCTCGTTTTTCGTCGTAATCCGAAAAAAACACGGCGCGGAAAGCACGTTGAAAAAATTTTTCGAAATTTTTTCGCGCGTTGAGGTTTTGTGCAAAAAAAAGGGATGCTTGGTAATTCGGGGCGGAAATTGATTTTCAGGTTCTCGGAGGCTTCGCCCCGAACCCCACCCGCGTTTTGAAGGGGGGCGCGGGAAACGTTCGCTTCGCTCACAGCATCCTTTAAAAGCGGGGCAAAAACAATAAAAACCGCGCAAATCAGCAGCAGTGAGCGAAGCGAACGTTTCTTGCTGCGCCGCGCGGTTTTTTTATGTTTTCGCGGCTGCACGATTCCAGGAAAAATTCCAGGAAAAATTCTCAGAACCGTTCCGGATATCACCGTAAGACGATAGGGATATACTTGCCCTGCAACCGAGAAATTACGCAGTCGCTTCCATGCCAAAGGACGTTGTTTGCCATCAGGTAATAATCGCAGTCTGAAACAATTGAGCGCGAGGCGAGAACCGGCGGCTTCAGGCCGGTTTTCGACGACGCGCGAAAT
>Ga0123355_10001865_pt1 | contig 29577 bp, 32 predicted proteins | sample TergutEmb28metaG_3_FD_89872 | JGI IMG/M metagenome (GOLD analysis project Ga0123355, IMG submission 89872) | Embiratermes neotenicus P1 segment gut microbial communities from Petit-Saut dam, French Guiana - Emb289 P1 | ecosystem: Host-associated > Arthropoda: Insects > Digestive system > Gut ... | reverse complement strand
ATACTAGTTCCAAATAAGAAGTCTACAAGACTTTTTATATTGGAACTTAATTCAGACGTGTTTTGCGCGCTTTTTGCGCGAAACCAGCCTGCAAAGCGGGCGTCTCCCCGACGAAAAGTGTAGTCTTTTCATCGGGGAATAGTATAAGACGAAATAATAGGGGAGGCGCACAAGGATTTGTTGACACAATAGGAAAATGGAAAGGGGATTCGGCTTGTGCCCGAATCCCCTTTTTCAGTATGACCGTAGGGCAAAACCTATATCTGCCAATCAAAGCATTACAACCCGGCCGCTATCAGCAAAAGCGCAAAAAACACCCCGATAGAAACACAGAGGCCACTGAAGCGGAGGTCCAGACGCCGCAATTTCAGCGCCCCCGGGAACGTTCCTTTCACCAGGAAACACCTGTAAATGAGCACACCCGCCCCCAGGCTCAGGAGAAAGATACCGGCCTTTTGCAGGTAGCTCAAAGCCTCTACGTGGACCTGATAGTTGAATAGGAATGCGATCGCTTGCTCACCGAACAGACCCAGGACCAAACAAAGGCCCCCCAGACCCAAGATAACGCCTGATTTACACCAGTCGGCGGGCGGCTTTACGATGCCTTTCGGGGGGCGGCCGAAGAAGATGGCGGCATATCGAACAAATACCAAAATCGTACCGAGATTGATCAAGATGATGACCCACTCCAACGCCCCCTCCGCGCCGGAACTCAGCAAATACTTAGAGATCGAACCGCCCCACAGCGGTACGCCCATGATGCCGAAGATGGCCAGCGCCGTTGCGATTGCAACCGTGCGGTCTGCTCTGTAGAGGCCTCGGATCTGGGTGATATTACGAGTTTTGTACAGGCGGGCAATCATGCCTGCGCCGAGGAACAGCGCGGCCTTGCATACGGCGTGGTTGACGATATGGAACAGTGCGCCTTTATAGGAATAGTCATAGCCGATTGTCAGGCCTGTGATAATCAGCCCGATCTGCGCTACGGTGCTGTAGGCCAAAATAAGCCGCATGTCCGTCTGCGCCAGCGCCAATAGGATACCTGCGATGGCCGTGAGGATGCCGATCACAAGGAAGAACTCGGCGGCCATGTCGTCAAAGACCGCTTGGAAGCGCATAAAGAGATAGACCCCGCTTTTGGCGTGCAGACCCGACATGATGGCCGCAATGGGAGAGCGGGCACCGGGCATAGCGTTGACCTTGGGCAGCCACGTGAGGAGCGGCAACAGAGAACACTTCGCGGCAATGCTGGTCATAATCAGCGCATAAGGGAGTGCCAAGGCCGGCCGGTCTATCTGCCCGGCCGCATGGGCGACGGCGTCCATATCCAGCGCGCCCGTGAGCATGTAGAGATAGCCGAGGCCGAACAGATAGAGCTGCATGACCACAATATTTACCATGAGGAACTTCATCCCGGCGGCCATGTTGCGGCGTTCTCGGTCATACATGAGAAGGATCACGACAACCACGGTGCTCACTTCGACCAAGACAAAGGTGTTGAAGAAGTCCCGCGTGAGAAATAGCCCGATCAGAGCGCCCTCTAAAATGAAGAGCAGGAACCAGAACAAACGGCTATTGTTCTCGTGGAGCGTATATACAGCGATGACGAGAAAGATGAACGCCGTCAGGAACACAAAAGCTGCGGCCAAGCTGTCTGCCCGCAGAATAATGCCCAGGACCCCTGCATAGTCTCCGACGAGCGTGATGACCTCTGCTCCTCGACTGAGGAGCAACAAATAAAAGGCAAAGGCTGTGAGCGCTGTTTGGAACCCGATGGCAATGATCCGCGCCGCTTTCACCGAAGAGAAGACAAAGAGGAACACGGCGATGAGCACGGGTATGATTACGAAAAATGTCAGCATGGGCTTCACTCCGGGTTATCACTTGTAGGGCACGACGTGAACAGTGTGCCGCGTATTCTTATTGAACCTGCTGGGCAAAGCGGGGCGCATTCGAGCTGTGGGGGAAAATCCGCCCCGTGAATCATTTTGACGCTACTCTCTATCCTCGTACGCGTGAGAGCGCTCGTCTATCTCTTTCCAAGCGGCGGTGCTAAATTTCCGGAAGAGCGTGTTTAGCATGGTGATATTGATGGCGATAACAGATATACCGATGATGATGGCTGTAAGCATCAGCGCCTGGGGCAAGGGGTCCGCGATGGCGGGCAAATCCTCCAAGTACGCGATATTGTCGATGATGGGCGGCCGGGTCCCCAGTCCCCGGCCCAAAATGAGCCAATACATGATGACAGATGTCTGCATCAGCAAGATGTACACAATAGATTTGATCACCGTTTTCCCTGTAATGAGGCCGAAAAAACTGATGAAGAACAGAAGGATAGGGAACAGGTCTAATAAACTGATATGCATGTGCATCTCCTTGTCTGCCGGGCATGTACTCGATTGCAGCGTTTTATTGTGTGATGCTTTTCCCCCGCTTACGGCGCTATCTCCCGGGGAGCGGCCAAAGGCGACCGTTTAGATTTCTTATTTTCCCCCGCCTATGGCGGAGGAAAATAAATTTAAGGACGCTATTTGCCCATACCCTATCTCCCGGGTAGCCGCTCAATGGTGATGTGGCGATAGAACAGGATAAAGAAGCCGCAGGTGACCTTTAGGCCGATGAGGACATTCATGGCAACAAGGTAGACCGCTTGTGGGATATATACAAACGCAGTGGCTCCTAAGAACACAGCGAGGGCGGCGACCACAATGATGCTGATGAAGACAAGCTCCTCCATCTTCATGACCCGTTGCACGGGGATATCGTAGACGTTATAGATCATGTATCTGCAAATGAAGAAAGAAGCTACAGCCAGGCCGCCCTGGAATCCGCCCCCGGCAGAGACGTGGCCGTTCATGATCAGATAAACCCCGAAGATGAGAATCAAGGGACAGATAATCCGCATAGTGAAAATGGCCATGCCCGAATTTTCAATTTCACTGTGCTGGCCGTCCGATACCGTTTCGCCGCTGTACCACGACATATGAGCGACCGCCACAACAGACACCACCAAAATCAAGGCCTCAAACAGGGTGTCGTAGACCCGGTAGCCCAGATAAATAGCCGTGACGGCGTTTTGTCCACCCACATCTGCCATAAACATGGAAAGGTATTGGTCTTTCAGGTAGGTAGAGGCCGGTCCCGTGGGGACGAAATAGACGAAAAGGGCAAACAGCCCGGCAGTAAACAACAATGCTGCCACTATGTGTATGGTAGGACGTACACTGCGCGGCCGCTCCTCCGGCTCAGCGCGAGCAGTGATCGGCGTACGCTGTGCGCCCCTGCGGCTGGCGTGGTACCGTTCAATACAGATAATAAAAAATATCGTCGCAAAAGCCGAGATTCCGGCCTCGGCCATAGCCACGTCCGGCGCGCCCAGAAACAGATAGGCAGCGGAGGTGATCAACGAGAAGACGCCAAAATAAAGAACCAGCCGATAGGCCCGCTGTGCAAAGAGAATCAGCAGGGCACAGACGATCCACAGAACAAGTAGGGCCTGCAACATTAGCTCAGACATAGGCTCACTCCTCCATCGTATCAGATGAGTCAACATCCTGATCGCTCAGATAGGCTGAGCGGGCGAGGATGTGGGCCACAAGCGGGTTTAAGATCATCATAATAATCATGATCAGCAGGAGCTTGCCCGTGAAGAAACTAAACCCATGCCGCAGGGCGATGCCGAAGATCAACGTGAGTACGCCGACTGTGTCAATCTTTGAGGCGATGAGAATGCGGGGGTAGAAGGCTTTAAATTTGAACAGCCCCGCCACACCAAAGAACATGAAGAGCACACCCAGACCCATAACGATATAGCTGAATAGATAGAGAATGCCCACGTTATTTCCCTCCCGCGTTCTTTCTGCGCCGGGATAGGAAGAGCGCAATGAAAATCGTGCCGATAAAGCCGGACAGCGCGTAGATAATGGCAAAGTCCAACAAAAATGTCGTCTCATAGATAGAGGCAAAAAGAGTGATGACAACGATAATCTTGGTGGAGACCAAGTTCATACCCAATAGCCGATCCCATCGAGCGGGGCCCTTTACCGTCGGTACAAGATAGAGCGCGAGAAGCGCCAGCATAATGCCCAGTACAATATACATATTATTTCCTCTCGGCTCTCTGCAATCGTTTTTCCAGCCGCCCTTTCAGCAGCTTGTCTGCGGTGTCCGGGTCGCCGGGCGTGTTCTTGTCTCGGATCCATAAGAGGGTGACAAGGTCATCTTTCAGCTCCAGCAAGATCGAACCCGGGGTGAGTGTGATGCAATCCACCAGCATGACCCGCAGGGCCTCATTGCGGATTTGTGTCCGGACGGTGACAATGTCCACCTTAGGGCCGGTCAAAATAACCTTCATGACATAAAAACCCGCCAAGTAGATCTGGCCCACTAAATAAAACGGAAGGGTGGCCAGCTTGAAAAAGTTGACATGCTCAATTTCCCTGAATGGTAAGAACTTGACGTAAACGTGCATACATCCCAAACTGACCATCATGCCGATGGCCATATTCTGCCAGGAGAAGCCCTCCATTAAGATACACCAGACAAGAGTCAATGCAGATACGACAAAAATGGTATGTTTCCCCATATGTCCACCTCGAACGCATAGTATATTACTTTGGAGCGAAAGAGTAGGAATTTTTATTGTGTTTCCCCCACCGCAGACGGGGGAAACACGAAAAACCATTTTCTACCTTTCAGCGCAGGAGTAATAATCGACGATGATATCTTCATTATATAACAAGCATATATAAAGTCAAGGCGCATATTATCCTGGGTAGGGTTCCCGCATTGAACTCCCACTGACCGCCTAGGGAGGCAAAAGGCCCAAAAGAGCCTTGTACCCCTCGTAAACGAGGGGTATGTCGCCCGCAGGCGGCTGGGGGAACTCTCAATTGGTTCTCTTGTTTTCCCCCGCCATGGGCGGGGGAAAGGCAAAAACGATGCACCCAGATCATGGAACACAGCAGGCGAGAGAGGAATACGATGGAGAAATCGCATATGGCAGAGCACGATGCGCGCATCATGCCCTGCCAATATACTATAAATAAAGGAGGAAAAACCCATGATACCATCAGGCTACCACCAATCTGCCCCAGCTCACCCGGCCTCGGCGGATCACGGCCCCCGGCCTTTTGTAATCGATATCCACAAGGCCGCTGTACATAACAACAATTACCGGACCGCCCTCTGGACGGGTAAGCACTTACAATTGACTGTGATGAGCATCCCGCCCGGTGAGGACATCGGCCTGGAAGTCCATCCCCTAGTCGATCAGTTCCTACGGATCGAGGCAGGGCGCGGTCTCGTCCAGATGGGCAGTTACCGCGACCATTTGACCTTCTATCAACCCGTGTTCGACGATTCCGCCATCTTCATTCCCGCCGGCACATGGCACAACGTAACCAACACGGGGCCGATGCCGCTAAAGCTCTACAGCATTTACGCCCCGCCCAATCATCGCCACAGTGTGGTACACGAGACGAAACAGATCGCCGAACAGGAAGAACCGTAAAGATATAGTCGAACCGCTTCTTGTCCTCATATAGTCGACTATAAAAAGGGAAAGAGCACATGAAAACGCCCATAAGATAAAGCGTATCTTATGGGCGTTGCTGTTCAAAATATGCTGTAGGGCGCTAGATTCCGCTTAAAAATACCGTTTTAGTAGTCCGGCAAAGCCGGAACCGTGGCGGGCTTCGTCTTTGGCCATTTCGTGGACGGTGTCGTGGATGGCATCATACCCCAGCTCTTTGGCGCGTTTTGCCAACTCAAATTTTTCACTGGTGGCCATCTGTTCCGCCTCGGCGCGCCGTCTGACGTTTTCTTTGGTGCTGGCGCTGACGCATTCGCCTAGAAGTTCGGCAAATTTTGCAGCGTGTTCGGCTTCCTCGAACGCATAGCGTTTGAAGGTCTCCGCAATCTCGGGATACCCTTCTCTGTCGGCCGCGCGGCTCATAGCGAGATACATACCCGCTTCGGCGCATTCGCCATTGTAGTTGGCGACCAGGCCCTCGTATACGTCTTGTTCGATCTTATCTTTTGCGCCTTCGCCGATAATGTGCTCGGTGGCGAAGCCTTTGTTTGCGCCGAGTTCAGCAAATTTATCCGGGCCGACTTTACACAATGGGCATTGGGCCGGCGGCGCATCGCCCTCATGTACGTAACCGCAGACTTTACACACAAATTTTTTCATGTCAGTTTCCTCCTGTATGTTATGATAGTTTTATTTATACGAGTCCCAAATAAATGGGACTTAATAAAGGACGTGTATTTGCACGCTTTTCAATTCCGCCGCATCACATGTTCTCCACTGTTGGGAGGGAGCACGAAAAATGGGTATGTTAATTGGGCTCTAAACACGAATGACATGTCCCATAAACGGTAAGCTCCACCCGATCTGCCTGATGTCCCATGTCCGCGAGATGCGTGGCGGCCTCGATACGCTCTACGGGGTCGTCAAAATCAATCACCGACTGGCAAGTCCGGCAAACAAAGTGGCCGTGGGGGGCGATATTCCCATCGAACCGTTCCTGCCCGGCTACTGTGCCGATCGAGGCGATCGTGCCCTCTTCCCGGAAAATCCCGATATTTCGATAAACTGTACCCAAACTGAGGTCAGGAATCTCGGGTTTGAGTTCCAAATAGACCCATTCAGCGGTGGGATGGCAGGTGGTAGAGCAGATTTTGGCCAAAATGGCTTCTCGCTTTTTACTGTGGTTTCTGGTTTTCATAGGTACCCCCACAAAAGGAATGATTCTTATTATTGAATCCAGAATACCAGATAGAAAATCGTTTGTCAAGGAAAATTTTTTTGGCAGCGGACAAACGTAAGGATAACGGCTATTTCGCGCACCATCTCTGCTGATATGCGAAAACGCCACCCGGCTTGGGCAGCGCTTTCTGTATGGTTAGGTTGGAACAGCTATCGAAGTCCGGTTTGCTCTATGTTCGTGATCTCTCGATTCAGGCCGTTGCCGTAGAAGGTAATCACAACAGTTGCGCCAGATGAGCCGCGGCCTGACCAAGAGCGAATCTCAACTTGACGGGTTCCCTCCCAGGAAATGGAATCTTGTGTACCGCTGCTGCCGAAGATGTCCCGCACCTCAGCAAAGGTCATGCCTGTTTGAATCTGGTTATACTGCTCAAGTGTAACACGATTTCCGCCGCAAGCGGCTAGTCCAAATACGCCCAAGATCACGAGGGAGACCAATAGAACAGGTACAAGCCTTTTCATCAGAAGATCACTCCTTGTCTTTCGCTATAATCATTGTCGCATACTACAAGAAAACTGTCAATACAGCCTGCTAATCGAAGAGTGTCACGGTGCGTTGATATCTGTAGGGATGATCGACTCGATCAACCGCGCAAAGCCATTGTAATCTGGGAAACGGGCAACCGAGGTCGGTCGCCCCTACAATGGAGAATCATCGCAATTCGCCTGCGCCCTGCGAATTCTCCATCCAATATCCGCGTCCGCCGAAGGCCTCCATGTCTCCTGTACGGATATAGTAGAGGGCGGCGACCTCGTCCATAAGGACGGCATCTACCTGGCCCGCTTCCAATGCAAGCAAAGCAGGGAACAAATTCTCCTGCCAGTCAAGTTCGTACAACCGCTCTCGGAGCGTGATGTTTTCCTCCAGGGCCAGTTCCGCCGCGCCGTCGCCAAGCAGGGCTAAGGTCCTGCCCCGAAGGCCACGTAGATTGCGGATGCCGAAATGGCTCATGGTCACCACCACTTGGCGGTTTTCCATATAAGGACCGATATAATACAGCCGCTGTTGCAGGAGTTCTGTCAGGGTTATGCCGCCCCAAAGCGCATCAACATTGCCGCTGGCAAGCTCAAACTCTCGGTCAGCCCACTGGATCGGAAGGAGCACCAAGTCCCAGCCGTAATACTCTGCGACCGCATGGGCTAAGTCAATGTCAAAACCAACCAGTTCGCCGGCCTCGTTCCAGAAACTCTTAGGTGCAGAAGTCGGATCAACCCCCACGATAAAGGCTCGCTCTCGCACCTCGCCTAAGGCGGCGGTGGCCTCTGGATTTGGCGGGATAGTAGTGACATCCTCGCCGAACCAAGTCCACGCGATACGCCCTACCGTCCCATCGGCGGTAAGGACTTGCAAGGCCGCCCAAACCTGATTTCGCAGGAGTGCGTTACCCCGGTGGAACACAACTCCAAACTCGTAAGTAGCCACCACTTCGTCTAACAGGATAGGCCGTGGGATATAGGGTTCCCGCTCACCTCTGTCACAGGCGGTGAGGGTGCTGAGCAGGAGCGCAGATATGAATAAAATAGCAAAAATGCGACGTTTCATAGCGAGGGTCCTCTTGTAGGGTGTGTTTTGAAATCGGCGGAATGCCGGGAAAATGGTTAATTTTTTGTTTTGTAAGACAACTTTTCGCAGGAATGCTTCCGCCTTTCAAAAAAATGAAACGCAGCAGAACGAAACATTAGACGTTTTAACGGTGTTTTGACGAGTTCAAAACACGCCCTAGTTCTCTGTAAAGTCTAAAATTTGCACAACAAAACGTAGGATTTTTATTGTCAGACGATACGGCAAAGCCGCGGGAACGCTTGTTGCCTTTCAAGGTTTTCCCCCGCCTTCGGCTTAAAACGCTATTTACGCACGGCCGAGAGTGCGCACAACACGCGTCTACGGCGCATCCGTTGAACCAAAGCCGCCGGTCCGCTCCCGATTGGCATTGTCATTTGTGGTGATTCCATAGGGCAAGAAAATTCCCTGGACGAAGCTGTCTCCCTCGGCCAGGTGGAGGTGTTTGCCTGCCATGCTATCGTTAGAGAGCTTGACCATAATATGGCCCTCATTCTCTGCGTTATAGTAGTCAGAGTCGATGACGCCCATGGTGTTGTCCAGTTGCACCCGGAACTGAAAGCCGTGACTGGAGCGGGGCAAAAGTCCCAGCCACCAACCGGGCTGGATTTTTACACGTATCCCCGTGGGGATGGTGATGGTCTCTCGGGTGGAGAGGGCAAAGGAGAAGGGGGAGCCGAAATCATATCCCGCCGATCCCGCTGTAGCTCTCGTAGGTAAAGTAATCCGTTCATAGGCGGCGAGGAGGTTGTTTCCGCACAAGGGGACACGACACAGTTCCGCCCCAAGCTGGAATTGGGTGAAGCTGACTTTTTCAAAGCGTGCGATGCGCTGCAAGATAGATCCCTCCGATATTCTTTCCGCGTATGAGTATTGGGACTTAATAAAGACGTGCATTTGCACGCTTTTTGTGCAAATATTATCCCACATGGGCAGTAGACAAACGTGTTGATTGGATTTCTTGTTTTCCCCCGCCTACGGCGGGGGAAAACAAATTTAAATTGATGGCATTTGTTCACTGCCGCCCGCATGGCGGGCGCATGTTTAATTGCTTTTTATCGAACATTAGTATTAGTATAGCATAAATTCATTCCAACTTCAACTACACCTACTCCTTTGGCAATGGGAAAACGCACTGAAGATTTTCTTGTTTTCCCCCGCCGTAGGCGGGGGAAAACAAGAAAGCCATCAACGCATTTGTCCACTGCCCTCTTTTTTCATCCATCCTCAGCCAGAGCGGTTTTACCGCCCCGCGTATAGTTATCATCATATCGGGTATAGTTAGGCCCGCCCCCGGACCTACCGTCAAGAGCGCAGCTTTTCCAAACAAACAATGGGTCAGCTATCCTGATTAATGAGCGAAATAATCTCATGGATCAAGAACATGCGGTGATCCAGTTCGGCGATTTTATTAGCACAGATCACAAGCTCGTCGCACAAATGCCGGGGGATATGATCTTGGTATTTGTACCGCGCCTTGTGTTCCAGTGTAGACCAGAAATTCATAGCCTCTGTGCGGAGCTGAACTTCGACGGCCACATGCTCTGTCTGGCCTGAATAAAACACAGGTACTTCCATGATGACGTGGTAACTGCGATATCCGCTGGGCTTTGGCTTGCTGACATAATCCTTCTCGTCCAAGATATTCACATCCGGCATAGCTCGGAGCAGGTCAACCAAATAATGGATGTCCTTGGCATAAGAGCAGATAATCCGAACCCCCGCAACGTCTTTTAAGTGTTTCTTCACGTTTTCCGCTGTGATGCCCACACCCAGCTTATGGAGCTTCTCTGCAATGCTCTCCGGTGACTTGATCCGGCCTTTGATGTATTCGATTGGGTTTGTGTCTTGAAAATTTTTGAAGTCTTCTTGCATGATGTTTAACTTAGTGAGCAAAGTTTGTTGGCCCCATTCATAGATGAACAGCAGGTTTTTCAGCCGTGTAAATTCTTCATTGCTAAATCTGACAGACATTTGTATTCCTCCGGGTTATCTAGGCAGGGTGATGATAAATTCTGCGCCGCCCCTTGCCCCATTTTCTGCGACTATGCGGCCGCCTCGTTGCTCAATAATTGTTTTCACAATCGACAGCCCGATCCCATGATTGCCATCTGCTCCTTTGGTGAAGCGTTCAAAAATGTGGGGCAGCAGATCAGGGGCAATGCCCACCCCATCATCTGCTACACGAACCTCAATGTGATCTGCGTTCTGGCAACAAGACACCTTGATTTCCGAGACCGCATAGCGGATGGCATTGGAAATCAAATTATCTACTGCTCTTGTCATTAACTCACTAACACATTTATAGTAAACGGGAGTGGTGCTGAAGTCAAAAGCAAAGTGAATTTGCCGTTTCGCTGCCACTACCTCTTGCCGTGCCACAGAACCTCGGATTAACTCTACTAGGTCGGTTTCGGTAGTCGTATAGGCTGTGGTGATATTGTCGATCTTGGAAATATAGAGCAAGTCTGTCACCAGACCAGCCAGCCTATCCGTTTCTTCTAAAATCGTTTCGCAGGCCGCGCTCGGTTCCATAATGCCAAAAGAGATGCCCTCTGCGTAGCACTTAATTGACATGAGCGGTGTCCGCAGCTCGTGAGAGGCATTTTGGAAAAATGCTTTTTGTTCGCTGTCATACTCGCCGAGTTGCTTCACAGATTTATTGAGAGCTGTATTCAAATCCTCGAGCTCCACCTCTCGGAACCGAAAGTCGTTTGGGGTAAAATCGCCGTGGCCAATATTCAAAGCAAATTCTCCCAGCCTTTCTATGGGACGGGTCAGTGAATTTGCGAGGAAGTATGTGACAATAACCGCCATTAGAAACATGATGCTGACTAGGATGATCGAAATGATACCAACCCGCCCAATCACCCGCGATGTCTCAGCATACATATTCTGATAGGCATGTAAGTTGACCTCCCCCTGTACCGCAAATAACCTGATTGCAAAATTGAAAATGATTCCGGTCAGCAGGAAGGAAAAAAACAGAACGGCAGAAAAGGCCCACAAAATTCTGGTGCGTATTTTAGTTTTCTTTGTTTTCATGCAGTTCTCCATTCCCGGCATGGGCCTGACGCTCAAACTCCATACGTCTAAAAATTGCCTTGACCCGCATGGTGAGCGCCATCGGACTAAACGGCTTGACTAAGTAATCATCACTACCCAAATCTAAGCCCGTAGCATAGTCTAAGTCGCTATCCCGTGCCGTCAGCATGATGATCGGGACATGACTCATCTTGCGTAATTCCTTGCAGATAACAAAGCCGTTTGAACCGGGCATCATTACATCCAAAATCACCATATCCGCAGGGCGTTCAAGGAAGGCCGCAAGAAGTAAATCTCCGGTTTCAAAATCCTCTACCGTATAGCCTGCGTCTTCTAAAAATGTCTTGATCGCAAGCCTGATTGTCGTCTCATCATCTGCAATGTATATTTTTCCTGTTTCGTTCATAAATGGGTATTCCCCTATTCTTTATTGCATTTATAGATTTAATATAAATCGGTAAACCTGCTATCCTCACCTACATCAGTGGCGCAAACAGATGCAAGACCGCATCAATAAATTGGTGGTGAAGCAGTTTTTTCTCCGGCTGAACTTCGCGGCTCTCAGCTATGGTCTTTGCGGCATCTTCTCTGATTTCCTCAATCACCCTTGCTTTATACAAAAGCGTTGCACATTCAAAGTGCAGATACAGGCTGCGGTAGTCAAGGTTGATTGTGCCGACAACAGCGACTTCATCATCACTGACAAAACTCTTGGCGTGGAGAAAGCCCGGTGTGTATTCATAGATTTTTACGCCTACATCAAGTAAGTATTTATAATACGAGCGGGTCAAGCGGTACACAATCTTTTTATCGGGGATACCGGGGGTTACAATTCGCACGTCCACGCCTCGTTTTGCCGCCATTTGCAGGGCATAGATCATCTTTTCGCTGATAATCAGGTAGGGAGTAAAAATGTAAACGTATTGCTGTGCTTGTTCCAGAATGCCTATGTAAACATTTTCTCCCAACCGTTCGCTCTCAAGCGGTGAATCGCCGTATGGCACGATCAGCCCATCTTTGGGGAACTCGGTCTTTGCCTTTGCCGTGCCTCTGTACGCCTCGTAGTCATCTATGCGCGCACCTGTTTTGCAAAAGGCATCCCACGTTTCAATGAACATCAGAGTGAAACTCCAGACAGCATCGCCTCTGAGCTTCACACCTGTGTCTTTCCAAAGACCGAAACGCTCTACGAGATTGATGTATTCATCGGCAATGTTCATCCCGCCGTTGAAACCCACCTCGCCATCTATGATAGTAATTTTTCTATGGTTGCGGTTGTTCATAAAAGGCGAAAGCAGCGGCACGATTGGGTTGAACCTTATGATTTCAATACCTTTCGCACGAAGCTCTGCGACATAGGCGGCGGGGAACATCCCAATCGAACCGATGTCATCGAAGATCAGCCGCACATCCACGCCCTCTGTTGCTTTAGCGAGTAGGATTTCGAGAATCCTGTCCCACATCTGACTTTTGGATATAATGAAATATTCCATGAAGATAAAGCGTTTGGCCTTTGCCAGCTCTATCAGCATATCCTCGAACATGGCTTCCCCCATAGGGTAATATGTTGTCTCGGTGTTCTCGTAAGGGTGGTAGGAAGATGCCTGCTGGACATACTGCATCATCCCTGCCATCCGCTCACAGCCGATTTCTTGTTCATAAGGCGGGATATTGTCGTTGTCTAACGCTTTGGCGATCAAGGCATGTTCCCGTACATGGGCGGCCACCCGCCTTGTAGGGCGATTGTTGCCAAACAAGAGGTAGATCACGCCACCCACTATAGGCAAGGCCATGATGATGATAATCCAAGCGACCTTGTAGGCGGCCGCCTTATCTCGTTTCACCAGTGCCAATACCATAAGTATGCTGACGATATAGCTCAACAGAGCAATGATCGGGAGAACGTGGAACAAGTGGCCCAGGAGCAGAGTGATTAGAATAATCTGAGCCAAAAGCAAAACAATGGTGACGCGGGTTTTCGTTACAATTTTCGTCTTATATCCGACAAAGATGATAAGAGTAACTCCGAGACTGATCCCAAAGGGAATTAAAAACGCCGCAGACAGAGGATTCGATACGGCTGCTCCAGCAAAGACAACCGGGATCATAAAAGGACTTATCCCCAATAAGGAGATGAATATATATTTGAGGCGTGGCACGTTCAATGCACCGAAAAACAAGCTGACAAACCCAAGGGGCGTGGGAAGTAAGTGGGTGATAAAACACAGGGAGAGGACATTCTCGTTGCTCCCGTTTAAGAGATCTGCCACTTTCTTTTGCTTGGCAAGTATGGCCTTGACTTTTTCCTCGCCAAGCGTTTTTCCCATACTATGTCCAATGCTTAAAGCGATAATGAGGCCGATATATGTAATTAAAATGCCTGCCCAAGTTGGAAAAATCATCCCTGCCGCAATGTAGAGCAGGGTGGTAGGGATAACCATTGTTACGCCTTTTAACACATAAAGCAAAAGAAAGCCACCCGCAGCTAGCCAGAGAGAGGTTCCCCAAAAGCTTGTGATGCGCTCAATATTGAAATATGCGACGCGCGGGAGTATGAGCAGCACAAGTCCAACAAGCGCAATCACACGTAGTGACTTTTTGTTCCTGTTCAACCAATTCAAACTTATCCACCCTCTATTGCTCTAATTCTGGCAAGGGGACACACAACTTCCGCTATGCGCCCCGTCCAAGTATACCCCACTCAGATTAAAGAATCAAGGCTGCTTCATTTTCGAGAGTGGACAACCGCGTTGTTGGATTTCTTGTTTCCCCCCGCCTTGTGGGCTAATATTTGCACAAAAAGCGTGCAAATATATGTCTTTATTAAGTCCCAATATAAAAAAGAAGAAAGCGTCTCTTTATTTGGGACTAGTATAAATCAACGCTATTCATCCATCCCCACGTATATTTCTGCAGAAAAGGTTGATGCTAACACTAAATTGTAGGGTGCGATGTCCACATTGCGCCGCACGTTTCCTGTTTGCGTACACGCTACAACGACCCAATACGCCCGGGACGATGCGGGTATCGTTGGGCTGCTTCCAATGGAGGACACCCATGAAAATAAGAATTCTTGCGTTTTTACTGTTTGCCATCACCCTCCTGCCGATCGCTGCGCAGGCAGCGGCGCAGGAGACGGTGCAGGTCCCCATCATTATGTACCACAAGGTCACAAAAGATGATGGCCAGATCGGGAAATTCGCCATCACGCCCGACGAGCTGGAGGCGGATTTTCAGTTTATAAGGGCTAGCGGCTACCAGGTTGTGACCATGCGGGCACTTATTGCATTTGTTCACGGCGCAGGCAAATTGCCGGAGAAGCCGATTGTGCTCACGTTCGATGACGGCTACTTCGGCGACTACCATTACGTGTACCCATTAGCCCAACAATACAAAATACCTGTGGTCTCTTCCATCATCGGCAAAGCCACAGATGACTATACAGCCGAAGGGCGGACAGATATTATCTATCCCCATCTGACTTGGCCCCAGATAGAAGAAATGGCCCGCTCCGGCCTCGTAGAGTTCCAGAGCCACGGCTACGATCTCCACTGTATCCGTCACGGCACCTCCGGTGCAAAAAGACGAACGGGAGAAAGCCAAGCGGCCTATATCGCACGTCTAGCGGAAGACCTAAACAAACTCCAGGTCAGGCTCGAAACTTACACAGGAGTGGTCCCCACTACCTTTACCTATCCCTTCGGGGCCAAAAGTGAGGGGAGTGACGAAATTCTGAAAGACCTGGGGTTTTTGGCCAGCCTCATGGTCGAAGAGAGGAAAAATCAGATCACAAGAGGTGATGCGGACTGTTTGTTCAGCATGGGCCGAATGATCCGCCCCTACGGACGGAGTCTGGAGCAGATTTTGTCGGGCGTTTCATAGGGACGGTGTTCGGGCAATCATTCTCTACTTCGCCCCATGCTCCAGCCAAATCATCAGGGCGGTTAAATCCGCGGCGCTAACGCCGGAGATACGGCTGGCTTGGCCCAGGTTTTCAGGCCGGATTTTAGCTAGCTTTTGCCGGGCCTCCAGGCGAAGGCCCTGGAGGCCGTCATAATCGATGTCCGCCGGAATCGCTTTGTCCTCCGACTTTGCAAACGCCTCTACTTGCCTTTGTTGGCGGGCAATGTACCCCTCGTATTTGATCGCAATCTCTATTTGCTCCGTCTCGCGGCGGCCCAGGGCCGGACGCTCCAGGTCAAAGGGAGCCAGATCGCCGTAGCTAATCTCCGGACGGCGGAGCAAAGCCTGGAGGCTCACGCCCGAAGCGGGAGCGGCCGTACCTTTCGCCTCCAAAAATGTCTTGAGCGCTTCCGAAGGCGGCAGGTGAATCTGCCCGAGGCGCTTGACCTCCCGTTCCACGGCCTCATATTTGGCGCGGACGGCGGCCAAGGTTTCGTCCGTGACCAATCCAACGCGGTGGCCGACTTCTGTCAGCCGTTTATCCGCGTTGTCCTGGCGGTGCAGGAGGCGGTATTCCGTGCGGCTGGTCATCATACGATACGGCTCATTTGTGCCTTTCGTGACGAGATCGTCGATCAAAGCGCCAATATAGCCCTGGTCGCGGCGGATGATGAGCGGTGCCTCGCCCCGCAATTTGAGGGCCGCGTTGACACCCGCCACATAACCCTGTACCGCCGCCTCTTCATAGCCCGAGGAGCCGTTGAACTGCCCCGCCCCGTAGAGGCCGGAAATGGCCTTGGTCTCCATCGTCGGCAAGAGCGCCGTGGGGTCGATGCAGTCGTATTCAATTGCGTAGGCAGGGCGCATAATCTCGGCACGGGTGAGACCGGGGACCGTGCGCAGCATCTGAATCTGCACCTCTTCCGGCAGGGAAGAGGAAAAGCCCTGGATATACAGCTCGTCCGTATCCAAACCCATGGGCTCAATAAAGAGCTGGTGCCGCTTTTTGTCTGCGAACCGCATCACTTTATCCTCAATCGAAGGGCAATACCGCGCCCCGGTACCCTCAATTACACCCGCATACATGGGGCTGCGATGCAGGTTCGCCCGGATGATTTCATGCGTTTCCTCGTTGGTATAAGTCAGATGACAGGCGACTTTGTTTTCCGGTGTGTGTTTTGTGGAGAAGGAAAAAGGTTCCGGTAACGCATCGCCCGGATGGAGTTCCATCTCGTCAAAATCGACACTGGACGCGGCGACCCGCGGCGGGGTACCGGTCTTGAATCGTTGCAGAGGCAGCCCAAGTTCCGCCAGACAATCGGTCAGCGCAGTCGCCGCGAACATACCGTCCGGCCCGCCGTCTTGGGTACACTCGCCTACGATCGTGCGGCCCCGGAGAAAGGTCCCTGTGGCGATGATGACGGCGCGGCAGGGGTACACGGCGCCCGTCTGGGTCACGACACCGGTCACCTTGCCGCTCTCCACACGAATGGAGACGATTTCGGCCTGCTTCAGCAGCAGATTTTTTTGCCGTTCCACGGTGTGTTTTATCACTCTCTGGTACTCCCGCCGATCGGCCTGTGCGCGCAAAGAGCGGACTGCGGGGCCTTTGCTGACGCCCAGCATCCGGTACTGAATACAGGCCAGGTCTGCGGCCTTTCCCATCTCGCCGCCCAAAGCGTCCAGTTCCCGGACCAGGTGGCCTTTTCCCGTCCCGCCGATGGCTGGGTTGCAGGGCAAATTCCCCACGCTGTCGAGGTTGATGGAAAAGCAGATGGTCTGCATCCCTATCCGTGCCGCGGCAAGAGCGGCCTCGATCCCCGCGTGTCCTGCGCCGATTACAGCTATGTCACATGGGCTGGCGTTGAAATGCATGGTTGTCCGTCCTTTCAAGAAAAGCTTGCTATCTGTAGACTTGCCTTGTATAATGTTGATAGGAATTGTCGCCGGGCGGCTCGGTCACTCCCTTGCGAAAGGGGGTGACGCTATGGGTACATATACCGAATTGTTTCAACTCGGTTTGTTCCTTGTAGCTGTGATTTCCTTATGCTTACAGCATAGGTGTAGATAGCACGAGGCGCCTTACTGTGTAAGGCGCCTCACCCATTTTCTGTAGGGCCGAGCCGCCATGCTACAGGCGGCAGTTCCCGATTACATTTCTATTATACGCCGCGAGAAGGCATATGTCAAGAGAGGCGCGGGGAACCTGGACATCAAGGGGATGCCCTGCCTGTGCATGTTTCTCCGCCTATGGCGGGGGAAACACGAGTAGCGTCAACGAAGCTAGGACATATCGATATCAATTGCAATACGGAGGAGAACTATGCGAAACACAGAGAAGACCATGGACAAGATTGTTGCCCTGTGCAAAGGGCGCGGGTTCGTCTACGCCGGGAGTGAGATCTACGGCGGACTGGCCAACACCTGGGACTACGGCCCATTGGGGGCGGAACTCAAAAACAATGTGAAGAAAGCCTGGTGGAAGAAATTCGTCCAGGAGAGTCTGCACAACGTCGGGCTGGATTCGGCAATTCTGATGAATCGGCAGGTTTGGGTCGCGTCCGGTCACGTGGTCAACTTCAACGATCCCCTCATTGACTGCAAAAGCTGTAAAATGCGCCACCGTGCGGATAAGCTCATCGAGGACTTCAACGCCGCGCAGGGGATCACCGATGTGATTGTCGAGGCGATGGATAACGATCAAATGACGGCCTATCTCGTCGAAAAAGAGATTCCCTGTCCCCACTGCGGGAAGCGGGACTTTACCCCCATCCGCAAATTCAATATGATGTTCAAAACCTTCCAAGGCGTGACGGAGGATTCCGCTGCCGAGGTCTATCTCCGGCCGGAGACAGCCCAAGGGATCTTCGTCAACTTCAAAAATATCCAACGCACCACCCGCCGCAAACTGCCCTTCGGGGTCTGCCAGATCGGCAAGAGCTTTCGCAACGAGATCACGCCGGGCAACTTTACGTTCCGTACCCGGGAATTTGAACAGATGGAACTGGAATTCTTCTGCAAGCCCGGCACGGACTTGGAGTGGTTTGCGTACTGGCGAAACTTCTGCAAGCAGTGGTTGCTCGACCTCAACATGCGCGAGGACAATCTCCGCCTCCGCGACCATGAGGCGGAAGAGCTCTCCCACTATTCCAAGGCCACCACAGACTTCGAATTTCTTTTCCCCTTCGGCTGGGGCGAGCTTTGGGGCGTCGCCGACCGGACAGACTTCGACCTCACCGCCCACCAGACCGAGAGCGGCGAGAATATGGAATACTTCGACCAGGAGACAGGCGAGCGGTTCATCCCCTATGTCATTGAACCCTCTCTGGGCGTAGATCGTGTCGCGCTGGCTTTCCTGGTGGATGCGTATGACGAAGAGGTGGTGGATGCGGAGAAGAACGATGTGCGCGTCGTGCTCCGGTTACACCCGGCCCTAGCGCCAATCAAATGCGCGGTCCTGCCGCTCTCCAAAAAACTGGGAGAGGGTGCCACGGCCATTTATCACGATCTGCAAAAACAGTTCATGGTAGAATACGACGACGCCGGGAGCATCGGCAAGCGTTACCGCCGCCAAGACGAGATCGGCACCCCGCTCTGCGTGACCTACGACTTCGACAGCGTAGAAGACGGATGTGTCACCGTCCGGCATCGTGACTCTATGGAACAGGAGCGCGTCCCCATCGCGGAACTGCGGACCTATATCGAGAACGTCATTGCGTTTTGATGCTTCGACTATAAACTACGACCCGGCCTCCCCAAAGGCCGGGTCGCAGCCTGTCAAAGAAGCCTTGTAGAATGATATCCCCGGTTGACCGTGAACCCCTCCGTCAGGCTGCGCCTACCACCTCCCGGGGAGGCTTAGGGCATGCGCCCCATCCTTACCTCTCCTAACAGGGGAGGTGCCGTCCGCAGACGGCGGAGGGGTTCCCTCGTCCCTATTGCGGCGGCTGCGCTTCTTGCGTCTCACGGAGTGCGGTCTTGATATGCTTCTGTATGCCGAATAGCTCCGATTGGAGCTGGTGGCAGATGTCGTGGGTCTCGTCGAGGAGCTGATCCAGCGCGCGTCTCGCTTTGTTCAGCGCCTCATAGGCATTGTCCATGGATTCGGCCTTCACGGCGTTTCCCCCTTTCTTGTGTATTTTCGACCCCATCGCAGGGCTGAAAAAAGCGCAACACGGGTGATTACACCCATGCTGCGACACAGTTTGACCTATGGATCCTCCACTAAGTGGCCCACTTGTCCTGCTGGTGAAAACGTGCTATACTGAGGACTGCGATGGGGCCCGTGAGGGTCACGCATGGGGTGGCTATGACACCCTGTGACACCGGGAAGCTCCACACTTGCCCGGTGCCATCGTTTATTTTATTTGTTGGCTTTTCAGCTTATGGGCATTGTAGCATGGATCCGCTGAGACGTCAAGGGTTTGATGCGGCAGTATTTGGTGGGCACCGCGCCCATCTATCCCGCCTTTGGCTTGGGGATCTTAATTGTAATTACCGCTTCGGTTTCCGTGCCGCCCTGTTCTATGTGGGCGGCCAGCCCGGATTGATTGAGGATTGCGATACCGCGGTGGATGGTGTTGAGAAAAAAGCGTACATCTTTGATGATGTATAGGGGCTTTGGCGCCGAGATTTTCGGCTCCGCTACGATATCCGATTCTAAGGCGGAGAGATAGGCGTCGATGTGTTCCTCCGTGCGCGCTACGGTGAGTTCGTGCGTGATGACATGTTCTAAGACCTCGTATCGCTCCCGGTTACTGCCTAGGCGGAGCAGGGCACGGGCGTGGCGTTCGGAGAGGCCGGTTTGTTTGAGGCGGTTTAGCATCTCGCGGGGGAGCTTTAAAATGCGCAGCTTGTTCGCTACGGCAGACTGGCTCTTGCCTATGCGGCGCGCGGCCTCCTCCTGGCTCATGTCGAAGGTTTGGATCAACTGGCTGAGGCCTTCGGCCTCTTCTATGTAATCGAGGTCTCGGCGTTGGAGGTTTTCTACCAGGGCAATCAGCGAAGATTCCTCCATATCCACATCTAGGACGATACAGGGCACTTTAGCGAGCCCGGCGAGCCTTGACGCTCGTAGCCGCCGCTCTCCGGCGACCAGCTCGTAACCCGTTTTGCATCGTCGGACAGTGAGAGGCTGGAGTACGCCATAGCGGGCGATGCTGTCAGCCAGCTCTCGCAGGTCGGCGGCGTCAAAATGCTTGCGCGGTTGGGCGGGATTTGGGACAACGTCGGAGAGGGCAAGGAAGTAGATTTGATTGGTTTGATAGAGACCATGTTTTTTCACGAGTTGCAAGACATTCACCCCGTTTTACCCAGGAGCATGTGTTTGGAATGCGTTTCTGTATGCCCCTTGCCGCAGACGGGGGCCATACAGCACGAACCCGCAAAAGAGAACACGCTCTTGTGTATATAGTAGTTGTATCATCAGGATATACTATATCTTGTGCATATGGCGGCGAAATCTGGCGGGGCAGATGGAGATAATCCTGCGATTGGCCACTACTTTTCCCGAGCGCTGTCGATGCAGAAAGAAGGAGCGAGGATGGACATGGAAATACGCAAGGAATTTACAGCATGTGGTGGTTGTGCGGCGAAGTTGCCCCAGGGATTGTTGCGGGACGTGCTCGCCGGGATTCCGCCTGTTACAGATGAACGGCTCCTGGTGGGCTTTGACACTTTCGACGATGGGGCTGTGTATCTGTTGAGGGACGACTTGGCGATCATCCATACCACGGACTTTTTCCCGCCCATGGTGGAGGACCCGTATCTCTTTGGGAAGATTGCCGCCGCCAATGCGCTCAGTGACGTGTATGCCATGGGCGGCCGCGTGACGACGGCTTTGAATATCGTGGCCTTCCCCGCGGATGGTGATCTGGCGATGCTGGCAGCGATGCTGCGCGGCGGGGCGGAAAAGGTCAAAGAGGCGGGCGGTGTCCTCTGCGGCGGCCATTCGATCGCAGACCCGCAGCCGAAATACGGTCTCGCGGTGACGGGGACCATACACCCGGCACATATTTTACGGAACAATACCTGTCAAATTGGTGACAGGATCATCTTAACCAAAGCTTTGGGCGTCGGGATGATGACATCGGCCTATCGACAGGGGCAGGCGTCGGAGGAGAGCTATGTCCGGGCGGTTCAGAGTATGCAGACGCTGAACAAATACGCCGCGGAGGCGGCGCGGCGCTTTCGGCTGCATGCCTGTACGGACGTGACGGGTTTTGGGTTCTTGGGGCATCTGAACGAGATGGTGACACCGGCGGTGTCGATCCGTGTGATGGCGAACAACATACCCTATATTCCCGAGGCGCTGCGGCTCGGAGAGGCGGGATTGATAACGAGCGGGGGCCGTAAGAATCGAGCATTTTTAGCCGATCAGGTGGAGTTCCGGGGAGTGGAGCCGGCGATGCAGGAGATTTTATTCGACCCGCAGACGTCGGGCGGCTTACTTCTGAGTGTGCATCTGGATGATGCGGCGGCGCTTATGGCGGCGCTGGGTGAATTGGAGCTGCCGTCCGCGGTGGTCGGGGAAGTCGTGGCGCGCGCGGGATCTCCTGTGGTTGTGGAGGAGTAGAGGTACAGCTTGCGCGATTGTTGCTTGAGCGTGTTTCCACCGACTACGGCGGGGGAGAGACAAGTAGCTGCAACAAAACTAGTATAGAGAAAACGGAGGGTGCCCTTGTATCGGCGTCTTCCGTTTCGTTTTTACAAAAAGTAGTGACAAATGTCACTACCGCAATGCCGCCGTGTTGGGTATACTGACAGCATATCACATACAAAAACAGGAGGACATTCACATGATAGCTACCATGAAAAACGTAGTCAAACGCTACGGCGACACAATCGCGCTTGACCATTTGAACCTGAACGTACAAGAGGGCGAAATTCTCGGGCTCCTCGGTCCGAACGGGGCAGGGAAGACGACTGCCATCCGCACACTCTGCGGTCTGATTAATGCAGACTCCGGCGAGACGACCGTTTTGGGTCAAAAGCAAAGCATCAAAAATTTGGAAGCGCGGCGCGAGATCGGACTGGTTACACAGGAGATCACAGTGTTTACCGATCTGACCGCGATCGAGAATTTGCGGTACTTTGGCGGTCTGTACGGTCTGCGCGGGGCAGAACTCTCAGCGAATGTGGACGAAATGCTAACATTCGTCGGGCTCAGTGACCGCGCCAAGAAGAAGCCCGGCACCTTCTCCGGCGGGATGCAAAGGCGGCTGAACATTGCCTGCGCCCTTGTCCACAAGCCGAAACTGGTCATCATGGACGAACCGACAGTCGGTATCGACCCGCAATCCCGCAACCACATCTTGGAATCCGTCAAAGAAATTGCCAAGAATGGTACAACCGTAATCTACACCACCCACTACATGGAAGAAGTGCAAGCGATCTGCGACCGCATTTCTATCATGGATATGGGACGCGTCATCACAGAAGGCACTTTGGATGAACTTGTAGGGCGTATCCAGCACGAGCAAAGAGTACACTTGACTGCTGTTGTACCGTCAGACGCGCTGACTGCAGATTTGCAAGCCATCTCCGGCGTGAAAAGCGTGACGGCGAACGGGAACTATTATCTCATCACCTCCGCCTCCGGAAGCGGGAACGTGAGCCGCATCATGGAGATTGCCCAGCGGCATGGCGGTGTGACGTCCTTTACAGAAGATAAGCCAAATTTAGAAAATGTGTTCCTGACATTGACCGGCAAGAAACTTCGTGATGATGGGGAGGTGTAGACATGAATCGTTTTCTTATGATTGTTGCACACTATACAAAGCGTATGCTCCGGGACCCAAAAGAGATCGTACTCCTTCTGGCTATCCCGATCGGTCTGATTATCATCAACAGCTTGATCGCCGGCGGAGACCTGGAAGCTGAAACGGGTATTTCTTTAGCCGGATACAATATACTGACAAGCTTTATGGCGCCGGCATTTCTCCTCTCTTTCCAATTCTTTAACAGCTTTTTTATGTTCATCTTCCTCTATAAGGATTTCAGAAGCGGGATGCGCTGGCGGCTGTGTGCCACCCCCTGCCCTGTACGGGCGTTTGTCTTCCCCGCTTTTATAGCCAACTGGTTGGTTTCCATTGCGCTCGGTGTTGTTTACATTGTCGTTACGGCTGTATTTATGAATGTATATTGGGGGAACCTCTTTATCCTTGCGGCTGTACTTGTGATGATATCGCTGATGGCGACCGTTGTGGCGTGTTTGATCTTCCTGTTTACGCACAAGCTTTCACAGGCGAATGCGATCGGCTATATTGTCTCGTTCGGGCTGATGGTGTTAAGCGGATTTATGGTCCCGCTGCAACTATTTGGTGACAATGCGGTAATCAGATTTTTGCTCAACCACGGTACGCCCCTGTCTCTGGGACAAACTGCCATTATCTCTTCCGGGGCGCTGGATACGATTTTCGATGGCACAGATATCTTCATTGGACTGCCCGGATTTGGCATGGGCGCTGAGGGCGGCATGGAGCGCGCATTCATCAATATCGGAATCTTGGCGGCGATTACACTTGTGCTTGGTCTGATTGCCGTAATGGTAGCAAGGAGGCGGAAAATTTGACGATTTTTCGATTTGCCCTCATTAAAGGGCTTCGAAGTCCGGGGACCTTTGTGTTCAACTGCATTCTGCCCCTGGCGCTTATCCTGATTCGTCCGCTGTGGACGGGGGAATTTTTCTTCTCGGGCTTTGGTCTGCTGACGATGATCATATGGGGCGGTTCGTTCCTGATGGCACAGGGCATCTTGAACGACAGGGCGGACGGCGCGCTGACCCGTATTTTGGCGGGACCTGTTTCGATGTTCAGCTATCTGACACAAAATCTCTTCGCGTTCATGGTGCCGATGACGGTACAAGTTGCCTTGGTGACCCTGCTTGGCGCGGTTCTGTACGATTGGGGTCTGACGCTTGCACTTGCTGTGTTCCTTTGTTATACTGTATTTACAATCTCGGCGGTCGCGATGAGCTTTGCTTGGAACTGTCTGTTCAAAACCAAAGATGGCAGTTTTGGCTCCTTTAGCGCCGTGGTGACCTTTGGATCTTTCCTCAGCGGGGCCTTTGTACCGCTTGAGGCCTTTCCGGAGGGAGTACTACGGTATGTCGGTGCGATTCTCCCCTCCTATTGGGCAATCAGAGGACTGGACACCCTGTCTCTGACGGACCTCACAATCACAGGCGACTACTGGATTGCCATCGCCGCAATGTTGCTGTTCACGATGGCCTTTTTACTCTACGGAGGCAAGCGCAGGATGATATGAGTTCTTCTTTGAAGCCCGAAACAACTTTTTTAACTTGCAAAATCGCAGGATTTGGCCTGATGTTCGCCCTCTGGTTTAGAGAGGGCGGGACGGCAGGCTTTTTCCTGCTTTTGTCCTTGATTATATTGTCTCTATTCCGCTGGCGCTTCCCAAAGTTAAAGGCTACGGTGATGATCGATGGCATTGCGTGTGCTCTGATGGCTGCCTCGTGGGAATACGCCCACTATGCCCTGGTTCTCGTTTTGTTCGAAGGGATGTATCGCCGCTTCTACTGGGTCGGATTTGCCGGCCTGCCCACTTTCCCAGGGGCAGCCTTCCAGATGCCGGATTATATTGACCTCTCTCCCGTTATGCTCATCACACTCGGTGCGCTTTGCGGCTTGTTCCTGGGTAAGTGGGGGCAGGAAGATGTGCAAAAGTTTACCATGCGTGACACAGAGGCGGGTAAGTATTACGAGTTGGAGCACCAACAAAGCGACTTGATGGAAGCTCTGCCCCAAATTGAGCGCATGACCGCCGTGGCCGAACGCGCACGGATCGCCCGCGACATTCATGACAACGCAGGGCACGAGATTGTGGCGGCATACATCTCGCTCCAAACAATGCGCCAACTGTTCGAGACAGAGGATGCCGACACCTTGGAGCTATATGACGCCGCCTTGGGACGTTTGCGTGCCGGGGTGGATAAAATCCGAGAGACGGCGCACAACTTACAAACGGTTACATCCACCGGTGTAGGAAGCTTGCTTGAAATCTGCCAAAATTTTCCCGGCTGTTTGGTGGATTTCCGTACATATGGCGATACCTCCCATATTCCGATGTATGTTTGGAGTATGCTCGAAGCGTGTTTAAACGAAAGCCTCACCAATGTAATGCGGCACGCAAAGGCGAGCTATGTCTCTGTAGAGCTGGATGCCACGCAGCATATCGTGCGTTTTTCCATCGAAAACGATGGCGTGGTAAGGCCCGGCGGTGCAATGGGAATCGGGCTTCGCAACTTGCGCCACCGCGCCATGTCCATCGGCGGAAGCCTTTCGGTTGATGCGGACAAGGTGTTCCGCGTAATTTGTGTTATTCCAGTCAGCACTAATCCGGGATAAAAATCGCACTAAGAATTGCGAGGATATTTTGGCCGTAGCCCTCCCTCCTTTTTATGTTCAACGGGAGTGCACTGCAAGGATGACGACGCCAGCGTGCTTTGTGCCCGGTAAGGAGGAAGACGCAGCAGTGCGGAAAATAGACCGCAAAGATAGCACACTTTTGATCCCGGATTAGCGCAAGGAGGAACAGGATGAAACTACTGATCGTTGACGATGATGCTTTAATCCGAAAGAGCCTATCCATTATGCTCACGCGGGAGGCGGATATTACTGTAGTCGGCACCGCGGAAAATGGTGCAAAAGCCCTTGAGATGTGTGGAGAGGGGCAGCCGGATGTGGTGCTGATGGATATTCGTATGCCCACGATGGACGGTATCGCCGCTGCGCGCTTGATGAAGAGAGACTATCCCCATGTGCGTATTATGATGCTTACCACCTTTGATGATAAACCGAATATTCAACAGGCTCTGTCGGCGGGTGCGGATGGATATTTGCTCAAAACCGATGAGATATCCGATATCGCAGGAAAACTGCGTACATTGGTAGATGGCGCCGGCGTTTTAGATGTCGAGGTGCTCAAAAAATTAACTGCGCCGGAAAGCCCGGTTTTAGAGCAGCTCACGCAAAGGGAGCGGGATATTATGCGTCTCGTGGCGCAGGGGCTCACGAATAAGGAGATCGCCGCGCAACTTTTTTTAGGTGAGGGGACTGTACGCAATCATATTGTGATTATCATGGAAAAGTTGCATGTGAAGAATCGCACCCAACTGGGGATGGCATATTACGGAAAGTAAAATGAGAGGCGTTGATCAAATGAATTTTAACAAACTGGCAGTTACAATAAATGTCTGGAACGATTATGGTGCTTGCTTTGATTTTTACACCGAAAAAATGGGGCTAGTTCCACATTGGGGCGATAGAAATAGTGAATGGACTTCCTTCTCGGCGCAAAAAGGCGCACCGCCTGTTATTGCGATATTCGATGCAAATTTGATGGCAAAGGGTGATGCTGCATACGAGCCGCCAAAGGCATTTACGCAACCGGATACCATTACGTTAACAATTCCAACAGACGATATTGAACGAGACTACAAGCGGTTAAAGGGAGCGGGCATACAATTTATCGGTATCCCTGAATCAAAAGAGATGGGCGCCAAATCTGTAAAATTTAGAGACACAGAAGGCAACCTGCTCGAATTGGGAGAGTTTGAAAATTATTTTACCGGAACAGATGAATAACGAACATAAAAACGTCTTGTTTTGCAGTCTATGGGGAGCAAGTGAATAGCATTGATTAAAATTTGTTTCCCCCCGCCACAGGCGGGGGGAAACAAGAAAATCTTCCGTATTGACAGCAATTGATTTCACGGCGTACAGAAAGTCTCCGTAGCACAAAGCCAGTCAAGGGTATATAAACGGCTTGCGCCGCCCTTGACTGGCTTTGTGTTTTGCGTGTATAGCAACTTATAGTAAAAGATCTGCTGGATTGTGCAGACTATACGATTACGCTCGATCCGATTTGTCCCCGCTGAGGTGGAGCATCCGGTCTACGAAATAGCGCGGGCGGCGTTTTGCTTCGAGATAGGCTTTGCCTGCATATTCGCCCACAATGCCAAGGCAGAAGAGGTTGAGGCCGCCTACGGCAAAAATAGAGAGCGTGGCAACGCGCCAGCCCCAAAAAGACGCACCGAGAATGTGTTGGACTCCGAAGATCAGGGCCAAAACAAATGCGGCCATGAGCAGAAGGGCACCCGCGAGGATGATGAGGCGCAGGGGCCGGAGCGAGAGGCCGGTGATGCCGTCTATGGCGAGGGCCAGCATTTTTTTAAGGGGATACTTTGTCTCGCCGGCGAAGCGTTCGGCGCGGGCATAAGCGACGGTATCAGTTCGATAGCCCAGCATAGGGACGATGCCGCGCAAAAACAGGGCCGACTCCCGATATTCGGACAGGGCGTCCAGGGCGCGGCGGGAGAGGAGCCGATAGTCGGCATGGTTAAAGACCACGTCGCCGCCCATAGCGGCGATGGCTTTATAGTAGAGCTCAGCGGTGAAACGCTTGAACCGGGTGTCCGTGTCCCGTTTGGCGCGCACACCGTAGACCACGTCGCAGCCCGCGTGGTACTTTGTGACCATCTCGTCAATGGCGTCCAGATCGTCTTGGAGGTCGGCGTCCAGGCTGATGGTGAAATCCGCCTGATCTCGAACGGTGAGCAGGCCGGCCAGGAGTGCGTTTTGGTGTCCCTTGTTGCGGGAAAGGCCGATACCGGAAAATAAAGGGCGGCTTTGATGGAGTTCGGAGATGAGCGCCCAGGTCTGGTCCCTGGAGCCATCGTCCACGAACACGATGCGGCTCTTCGGGCTGATCTCGCCGCGATCTATGAGAGAGGTCATCTTTTCCTCCAGCCGCCGCGCGGTTTCAGGTAGGACTTCTTCCTCGTTATAGCAGGGGATGACTAAATAGAGCGTATTCATCTGGCCGCCTCCGTCCTGATGTGGATTGCGTTTTAGTATATCATGAATTTGAACAAATTCATGATATAAGTATCATGCTTTTCGGTTCCCGCCGGAGGCGGGGAGATAGAACAAGACTTGCTTTTGCAAAGCAAAAGCCTAGTCGCGTCCATACCCTTATGGGTAAAAGTGATTCAAATGCCCATATAATAACTGCATCGCAGTTATTATATCACGATTTTGTTCAAACTTCAGTTTGAACACGGCGATTTTCAATCGCCGCAGCCGCGTTAGCGACAAATCGGTCATCAATGTTCTCTCAGCCGCCCAAAGCTTTGCTTTGGCAAGCGGCGTGAGGTTATTATATCATAAAACAAGGGCGGGTGCCAATTATTACTCCGCCATCAAATTAATAGTGCAGATTGCGTAGGCCTTTTGTCGCTCTACAAGGCGGAGGACGCAGTTTTACTGACATAAGACAAGGACGGCTACGCAGCAGAGCGGCAAAAAGACAAGCAAAAAAATTGCTACTATTTGTTGGCGGAATAATATGCCTAAAAACACATTCGCTCGCATAGAATGCTTCATAAAAACGCAAAGGAGCGAAGCCTATGAAGCCGATCCCCGCCGGAGGGCATACTCTGCCGCCTCTGCCCTATCCATACGATGCCTTGGAGCCGATCATCGATGTAAAAACGATGGAAATTCACCACGACAAGCACCACAGAAAGTATGTGGAGGATCTGAACCACGTAGAGCTGGACCTAGTCAAAGCCAGGGAGCAAAAAGATTGGAGCAGGATGAGCACTCTGGAAGAACAGCTGGTGATGTTCGGCTCCGGTCACATCCTCCACAGCGTATATTGGACAAACATGACCCGACCCGGCGAGGGCGGCACTCCGGGAAAGCACACCCTGTCCTATCTCGACTGGCACTTCGGCGGTCTCGAACCGTTTATGGCCGGATTCACCATGACCGCAAGTACGATACAAGGATCCGGTTGGGCGATTTTGGGCTATCACACCGCCTTTTGTCGTCTGGAACTGATTCCGTGCGAGAAGAACCAAAACCTGACTTTGCAAGGCATTATCCCCATCTTAGTCTGCGACGTGTGGGAACACGCCTACTACCTCAAATACCAAAACAACAGGGCGGACTACGTGAGCCGCTGGTGGGACCTAGTAAACTGGGCCGATATAGAGGCCCGCTTCCTCCACGCCACCCACGGGAAATTGCAGCTGGAACGGGCTGCAGCACAATAGGGCTAGTATAGTCCCCGTTCGGCAAATCAACAACAGCACTATGGGCCATTTGAAGGCCCCCGCCGCAATACTATTCCCCGATGAAAAGACTACACTTTTCGTCGGGGAGACGCCCGCTTTGCAGGCTGGTTTCGCGCAAAAAGCGCGCAAAACACGTCTGAATTAAGTTCCAATATAAAAGGGAGTGGGTGAATTGCACTGATTTAAATTTGT
>Ga0123355_10001864_pt1 | contig 29591 bp, 26 predicted proteins | sample TergutEmb28metaG_3_FD_89872 | JGI IMG/M metagenome (GOLD analysis project Ga0123355, IMG submission 89872) | Embiratermes neotenicus P1 segment gut microbial communities from Petit-Saut dam, French Guiana - Emb289 P1 | ecosystem: Host-associated > Arthropoda: Insects > Digestive system > Gut ... | reverse complement strand
TTTTTCAAATCACGTATGGGAATAATTTGCGGCATAAGACCAGCCTCCTTGTGGTATTATTATCCCACAATTGCACACGGATATCAAACGCTATGCAAATAATTTTAAGCTCGCGTTATTTTCACCCTTCACAGCAGACACTCTATAATCTGTATTTTATGTAAAGAAATAACCAACGAATATTTTTACTAACCCGGTGAAAGCTATATCATAATAAATCAAATGAAAACAATCCCACTGGAGACACTCATGCCAAAAATAATACCACTAACCGCAAACAACACCAACGAAGAAGATCACGCCCAACAGCCACCCCAACCCCAGCCGGAGCTCGTAACCCCGCCGCCACTAACCGGCAACCCGCGGGGTGTTATACAGTTTTTAACAATAATTGGCCAAATAGAAGGTCATATCCTATTGCCGCCAACCAATAAAGCCACCAAGTACGAACACGTAATCCCACAACTAGTCATGTGCGCAGAAAACACCGAGACAGACGGCCTGCTAATATTACTAAATACCATGGGTGGCGATGTAGAGGCTGGCCTAGCCTTGGCAGAACTTATAGCTCACCTGGGCAAGCCCACAGTCTCATTGGTGTTGGGGGGTGGGCACTCTACTGGTGTGCCGCTGGCTGTTTCGGCCAGTTATAGCTTTATAGCGCCATCTGCAACTATGACCATCCACCCAGTGCGCATGAACGGTACAGTCGTAGGCGCACCACAAACCTATGAATATTTTAATAAAACCCAAGACCGGGTCGAGGATTTTATAGTAAACCATTCACGTATATCTCACGAGAAACTGCGGCAGCTAATGATGGACACAAGAACCCTTGCCCAAGATGTGGGCACAATACTAATAGGCGAGGAAGCCGTGCAAGCAGGGATAATAGACGAAGTAGGCGGCCTACACGACGCGATGGAGCGGTTATATGAAATGATTGAATAGCGCTTCATGGCAAAGTATAGCAATCGTACTTTAAATCGGTCCCGTCTGTCGCATTCGACAAAACTTGCGCAAATGGCCTGCCATGTGCATAATATATGGGAAAGTCCATTCAGCACGCTGGAGGTGCCCCCGTGTCAGACACAAGCGAATACAATAACGCAGAAAACAAATTGCTACTGCTATATCTCATCAACAGAATGGAATTTCCTATGTCCCGCGCGCAAGTTACAGACTTTGTTAGCGGGGCAGATTTTATGGATTACTATACCCTCCAGCAGACCCTGGCAGTGATGGTAGAAGGCGGCCTATTAGATGCCACAGAAGAAAATGCACTTGATAACAACACAACCCGCTATGTAGTAACCGACGAAGGACTAATTAACCTAGAATATTTCGAAAAACACATACCCTGGTCACGGCGGCAAGCCATAGACCGCTATATAAACGATAACCGCGGCAAAATTAAAAAAGACTACGAAAACACCGCAACCTACTTCCCCAACGTAGAAAACGACGAGTTTCGAGTAAAATGCGGTGTATATGAAGACAAGCGTGCACTGCTAGAACTATTCGTATCAGTAGACACCCGCGAGCAAGCCAAGCTAATCCAGTCAAACTGGCGTGCAAATGCAAGTGTACTATACCAAAGGATTATAGAGGCCCTAACAGTTACAGATTAGTGTTGGCAACATTGTAGACTGCAGCCGCCACTGCATCTGTTACTTTCTTGTCTAAGGCACTAGGGATTATATATTCGGGCGTTAGTTCTTCATCACATACATAATTGGCTATGGCGTTGGCGGCAGCCAGGTTCATATGGTCATTGATTTCACCAACTCGCGCATCCAGCGTCCCGCGAAATACGCCAGGGAAAGCCAACACATTATTTATCTGATTAGGGAAGTCACTTCGGCCGGTGCCCACGATGTATGCACCGGCTTCTTTGGCTGTGTCTGGCATAATCTCTGGTGTGGGATTAGCCATTGCAAAAACAGCCGAGTCAGTGTTCATAGAGCGTACCATATCTGCAGTAACACAGTTGGGCCCAGAAACGCCTATAAAAATGTCTGCACCCTGCATTGCGTCTGTTAAGTTGCCGGTTACGCAGTGTGGGTTGGTAACGCCAGCAAGCGCGGCATGTGTGGCTGATAGGCCTGGCTTGTTGCGGTAGATTATGCCCTCTTTATCACATGCGACGATATTGGCAAACCCAGCGCTTAACAGCAGCTTAATAATGGCTGTACCCGCCGCGCCTACGCCGTTGACCACGACTTTTACCTGACCTGCAATTTTGCCGGTTAGCCTTAGTGTATTGTTTACAGCCGCCAGTGCCACAATGGCCGTGCCATGCTGGTCATCGTGAAATACCGGGATGCTTAATCGCTGTTTTAGCTTTTGCTCTATTTCGAAGCATCTTGGGGCGGCTATGTCTTCTAGGTTTATGCCGCCAAAGCTGCCTTCCAGCAGCGTTACTGCGTTAACAAACTCGTCTGGGTCTTTTGTGTTTAGGCATAGGGGGATTGCGTCTACATCGCCAAACTTTTTAAACAGTGCCGCCTTACCTTCCATTACCGGCATTGCTGCCAGCGGGCCTATGTCACCCAGGCCCAGTACTGCTGTGCCGTCTGTTATCACGGCTACTGTGTTCCAGCGGCGGGTTAGGTCATAGCTCTTGGCTGGGTCTTTTTGGATTTCTAGGCAGGGTAGGGCCACGCCTGGGGTGTAGGCTAGGGCTAGGTCATCTTTTGTTTCTAGGGGGGCGCGTAGGGTTAGTTCTATTTTTCCTTGCCAGTTGTAGTGGGATTTTAGGGCTGGGTGCATTATTATGTTCCTCTCATTTAAATTAATGGACTTCATCTGAAATTACCATTTTGGTATTTCAGATGAAGTCTTGTATTGTCCTGTTTATGTTATCTTATAACTAGTCCGGTGTTCTGCGCAAGTACCATGGTGTTTAATTGCTTCCTTGTGCGCCATTGTACCGTACCCTTTATGCCTATTGAAGCCATAGAGGGGGTAAACATTATGTAATTTTAGCATAATATCATCACGGAACTCTTTGGCTAGTATGCTGGCTGCCGCGATACTATGACACAATGAGTCGCCTTTAATCATGTTTATGGTAGGGAAGGGGACACGGGGCGCGAATTTGCCATCTACTAGCACAACTTTTGGTTGTATTTGTAAGCTTTCTATTGCTATGGTCATTGCTTTGAGGGTTGCATTATGTATGTTGATTTTATCGATTGTTGCCGCGTCTATTATGCCGAAGCTATATGCTATGGCGGTGGATTTTATTTTATTGGCGAGTTTTATTCGTTGGTTTGATGACAGTGTTTTTGAGTCGTTTACGCCTTCTATAGTGTGGCCTGGTGGTAGGATTAGTGCGCAGGCTATGACCGGGCCGGCTAAGGAGCCGCGCCCGGCTTCGTCTACACCTGCTATGGGGTGTAGACCGGCTTCTTGTAGTGTTGTTTCGCATGTTGTTGGGGCGGTTTTGGTTTTGATCAACAATGATCCTCCTGGGGGCAGTAACCGTCATATAGTTGTCGACACCATGGGAAGCCTTCTTTCTGTTGTTGTACACGCCGCAAACATACATGACACAAAAGGTGGGATAGGGGTTGCCGCACGTGTTTTTGACAGCTATCCAACCATAAAAAATTTTGTGGCGATGAGGGCTATCGTGAAACGTTCGTAGAGTATGTCGGCTGGGAGTTTGATGACGTTGGTGTCGATATTTCATCCCGCATAAAGTCTGAGTTTGAGGTTCTCCCTAAAAGATGGATTGTTGAACGCACCTTTGCTTGGTTGGGCAGCTCTCGTAGACTTTCCAAGGATTCTGAGATTTCTGTTGCATCTGTGGAGGCTTTTGTTATGATTTCTTGTTCTAGGATGCTGCTTCGTAAGCTTGATTTTCTATGAACATAGCTCTTATGGTTATGACATAGAAAATTAGGTCGTTATACGATATAATACAAGCATAAGCTTGCTTTGTTCACACATTTTCATCATTTCCAGTTGGTGATTGCATACATTTTTTTGCTATATGACATAGTCATAGATGATTTTTTTGTTCTGGATTAAATTTGTTGAACCGAGGCCAAGGTCTCGCTTGATAGGCGGTGCCTGAGAAGGTTAACAACAAATTTAATCTACTGCTTATTTTTAATGGAGTGATTTTTTCTTGTAATAAGATATATAAAAGAAAAAGCTAGAACATCGGTGAATATTGTAACAATCCGAAACATTAATACACTTACTAATATATATCCACTACCATAAATGTCAGTTAACGTTAGTAATAATACTGATTCTTTTACACCAATTCCACCAGGCGAACCTGGTGTAATAAACCCAAGAAGCCACGCAGTCGTATAAGCTGAAACTACAATAATTATGCTTACATCACTTACACTTGAAATTTCTGCAATCAGATAATAGAACATCGTGCCTGCTAAAATCTGGGCAAAGATAACTAAGGTGGCTGATTTTAAAACAAACCCAACAAACACTGTTGGGTTTGTCTTTCTTAGTTGTTCGATTAAGTCATACTTCACTTTATGGAAAAATTGGTACTTCTTCGCAAGAAAACAAATTGCACATAAGATAATAGCAAAAATGATAAATGAAATAATATAAAAAACAAATGGAACCATGTCATAAATGATTGAAAAAAATTGCTCACGAATAAAAAAAACACAAATGAGTACCGAAATTGTTGCTATTACAAATACTTCGATAAAGCTTCCAAGTGCAACTTTTCCTTGTGAAAGTCCTATTCTTTCAGCATATAAATTCCTTACAACAAACTGCATTACATTACCTGGTAAATATTTGCATATATTTGCTTTCGTATAGACTGCAAGTATTTCTAAATTAGACAGTTTCTTGTTAGATATAAGTTCAAGGCTAAATTTATATACAAAGCCAAAAGCATAAATAGCCAATGTGTAAATAAATGAAAAAATAATGCATACAATTAGGATATTTTGTAAGTTCTCAATATTAGCTATGCTTTCCCTTGATGAATAAATAGCGTTTATAATAAATACAAATGAAACAATAGTCAATATAACGCCAAATACTCTTACATGCTTCTTATTAATACTAACACCACCAAATTAATTATTTTCTTTATACCAATCAATTGTCATCCTCAATCCTCTAGCAAAAGAAATCTCCGGGGTATACTTCAAATCGGTTATAGCCTTCGATATATCAGCGTTTGAGTGTTTTACATCACCACGTCGATTCATAGTAAAAACAGGTTTTATTTGCTTGCCAAGAACAGTACAAATTTCACTGTAAGCATCAGCGAGCGTTTCTCTTCCACCGTACCCGATATTATAAACATTGCCAGCATATTCACTTGAAGCGAAGCAAGAACGTATATTCGCTTGCACAACATTACTTACATGAGTAAAATCACGAGATTGTAGACCGTCACCGTGAATAGTAGGTGGTATGTCGCGCAACAATAAATTGATAAATTTTGGTATTACTGCTGCATAGTCACCTTCAGGGTTTTGGTATTTCCCAAAAACATTAAAATACCTTAACCCATAGGTGTCCAATCCGTACAATGTTTTATAAATACGACCGTATTCCTCACATACTTTCTTAGTTAAAGCATATGGGGAAAGTGCGTTTCCAATACGATGTTCTACCCGAGGCAGTTCATTACTATCTCCATACACAGATGAGCTTGAAGCATATACACACTTTTTTACATGTTGCCTGACACAGGCTTCAAAAATATTTAAAGTTCCTCTTATATTAATTTCTTCATATATTAGCGGGTATTCTATGCTACGTGGCACACTACCCCATGCCGCTTGATGCAATACAAAATCAATATTTTCACACGCATTAATGCATATTTCAAAATTGCGTATGTCACCTTCCAAAAGTTCAAAGTTTTTTTTATCTAGTAACGCGTTAATATTTTTGCGTTTACCTAATGAAAAATCATCCAAGCATCTTACGCTATGTCCAGTTGACACCAATTCATGGCATATATTTGAACCTATAAAACCAGCGCCGCCCGTAACCAAAAATGAATATTTTTCCATAGTCACCTCGTTGTATTTATGCTATATGTGTTAACATGCAAAATGAAAGAATAGACATTGTGCATCCCTCGGCCCCGTCATGACATCGCTATCCTACTAAAATTTTTTGTATACAGCATATACAATATCTTTAGTGGGCACATAAATAGCTAACTTTCTCAAAACACCAGTTTGAAAAATCTTTACTAAAAAACCAGGAATCCATTTTATTACTCGTTTTGCTTTATACATAATAAAACCTATGTTGGCCCACTTTCCTCGTACTTTATGCTCAATTAAAGCCAAATCCTTCGTATTTGAAATATACTCCAAACCATGCTTCCCAAAAAAGCAAATATGTTCTGGAGGTGTCATAAAGGGCCAATACTTGCCTGTGACTCTGGCAAAAAGAGCATCAACATAAGGGGTTGATATAAACAAGTGTCCGCCAGATTTCAACTTAGTAACGGCTTCAATAACAGCATCCATTGGGTAAGGTATATGTTCTATTACATCCCACATACATACAGCATCATATGTTCCAATCTCATCGGCATTGCTTTTTGTTGCGGACTGGACAAACAGTCTATTTGATATACTTGGAAATCGCTCCTTTCCAATTTTTATTGCTTCTTCTGACAAATCACACCCGAATATATCGAATGAGTCCTTTGCGTAGTCGACGAAATCACCGGATGCACAACCCATGTCTAAAACCCGCGCCCCTTTCTTTAAGTATCGTAAAAGATAACGTTCTCTTCGGCGGTTTTCTTTGTTAAGAGCATAGACATCCGTGTATTTACGATTGTTAAAATAATCTTCGCTGTAGGCAACTTCAGTTTCTACCCCTCCAATAATTTGGCAAATATGGCAACTAGGGCATTTTCCTATATCATAACCATTCGCAGTAAATTTCTTGTTTATCACAGCATGATTACACAGTCTGCATTTACTCATCAGCGACCTCCTTGGTTTTGCTCAAATAGATCCCTCCTAATTTGTGATATCAAGTGGGCAATTATCCCAAATACAAACAATTGAAGCCCAAAAAAGATAAGCACTGCCGCCAAAATTGGAATGCCAAGATCTTGAGTAAGAGCTGTATAGATGCCATAAGCTGAACCTACTGCCATCGACAAAACACCCACTACGCCAAAAACTTGAAGCGGTCTAAACATCAAAATTACGTTAAATGCTAATAGAATTGTATTTATCCCGTCTCTGACCTGCCTCACACTACTTTTTCCAATGCGTCTCCTCACAACTATTGGCACAGTTCCCCCTGCATAATTATGTTCTTGCATGATAAGCGTAGATACAGTTGAAGCACCAAACCTTTTTGGTAATGAACTCAAAAACAAGCTTAACACATTGGTTTTAAAAATACGCAAACCGGAATTGTAGTCGATTTTTTCAGATAAAATAAAGCTTAATATCAATCCTAGGAAAAACTTCCCAATCATTCTTGATTTTTCAACATGCGAATCTTTGCCTCGCACACCGATACAATAGTCAAGATTTTTGTTGTTAATTTCCCTTATAATACCATATAAATCCTCTGGGCGATGTTGGGCATCGGCATCATACCATGCAACATACTTTGTAGTTACATGCCTTGTCCCAGTCGATATCGCACTTCCATAGCCTTTATTGTTTGGATGTCTAATAACCTTGACCCCTGCTATTGTAGACGCTTGCTCAAAAGTATTATCTTTTGAGCCATCATCAATAACTATTATATCAATGTCAGATAGAGCATCAAAATTACGTACTTCTTCCAGGGTCATTTTAATGCTTTTACTTTCATTGTATGCTGGAATAATCACAGTGACATCTTTCGACAATTGCATATTCATAATCCCACGTCCTTACTTTTCCAAAATTATAATCTCCAGTAGGCGCGGCCTTCAAGTGGAGAAAGTATTCCTTTTACATCTGCTAAAACAGCGCATGGATTTAGCATCTTTTCAAAGTCATAAGTTTTGAACTGATCGTGCGCAACGGCTACAATTGCAGCGTCTAGTTCCTTTAGTTCATCATTTTCGCAAAAATTTACACCGTATTCCTCTCTCGCATCATGTTTATCCGCCACGGGGTCAAAAATCAAAGGTATTATGCCATACTCATTTAGTTCATTGAGTATCGAAATTGCTTTTGAGTTTCTAATATCTGGGCAATTTTCTTTGAAAGTTAGCCCAAATAAAGTAACCTTTGCTTTGTGAAATGGTATATCCATTTTTACCAACAACTTCAAGACACATTCTGCTACATGCTTTCCCATACTATCATTTATGCGTCTACCTGATAATATAACTTGCGGGTAATATCCATACTGTTCGGCACGATAGGTAAGATAATACGGGTCAACACCAATGCAGTGCCCACCTACAAGACCAGGACGGAAATTGAGAAAATTCCATTTCGTACCAGCTGCTTTAAGAACATCCAATGTGTCTATTCCCATTTTTTCAAAGATCAAAGAAAGTTCATTTACAAAGGCTATGTTTATATCTCGTTGGCTATTTTCAATTACTTTCGCTGCTTCAGCAACTTTGATACTTGAGGCGCGATACACTCCAGCCTCAATGATAGATTCATATACCACTGCTATAGCATTTAACGTATCTTCATCCATGCCAGATACAATTTTAACAATGTTTTCAAGTCGATGATCCGGGTCGCCTGGATTGATTCGCTCTGGCGAATATCCGACCTTGAAATCAATACCACATCTTAAACCTGACTCATTCTCAAGAGCAGGAACGCATACTTCTTCAGTAACACCTGGATAAACCGTTGACTCAAAAACTATTATTGAACCGCTCTGTAAGTTTTGGCCAAGTACACGACAAGCAGATTCTATAAAAGATAAATCAGGAATTTTGTTATTGAGTATAGGAGTAGGCACAGCTATCACATGAAATTGAGCATGACGCAAGTCTTCTGGTTCATGGGTAAACATCACCGATGTATCTGAAACAGCATCATCACCGACTTCTCTAGTTGGGTCAATCCCTTTTTTATAGAGAGCGATTTTTTCAGCATTTACATCAAACCCAATAACATCAAACTTTCGTGCAAATGAAATCGCGATTGGCAAACCAACATATCCTAGTCCTATTATTGATAGTTTAGTTCGCTTGCTGGATAAGTCAGAAATTTTAAGCATATAAACATCTCGCTTCTATTTGTAATTAACTACATTGTAACATGAAGTCATGAATTATAAGAAGATTTAAAATACTTATTCTAGTTGGACAGGTCTTAATAAGATTGGGTATTCCCCGTCATCAACTGTTACAACCTTAAAAAAATGATTATTAGGTATTTCATATGCTTCAATGTCAAATAAAGTTGAAAATTCTGGCGATGTTAAAAACCCCCATTCATCTCTATGACCTATCCATATACTTACATATGAAAATTCACCATTTATTAAAACATTTGCAAACTCATATGGTGAAGGTAAACGCGCAAGATCGATCCGGTATCCGCCTATTGGAACATAATTAAAACCAGTTATATATCTGGATGTGAGAAAGTAAGTTCGAACCATTCTACCCCAATTGCCAGCTGAAAGAACAAATACACGCTGATCATATAAATTTTGCTCAGCCAAATAACGAAAAACGCCATTTGCACGATTTGTCTCGTTATAATGAAAGCTATTTGTCGGGCCAGTATTAGGGATAAAAATCTGATGTAGTGCTCTGCCTGGGCTCAAGATTAGAAGAATGGCTATGACTGCAACCAAAATATTATGGGAATGTTTTATAAAGTGCTCTTGAGCTAAAGTGTAAATAACAACAGAACAAATGATGAGAACCATAGCTGTAGAGTATGATGATAAATATCGCAAAAAAGCTACATCTGTAAAGTTTAGATAAGAGTGAATTGCGATAAGCCCAAACGAATACACATAGAATCCCATAAAAATCACTATGGTAATAATCGCAATTCGACTTCGAAATTTATCGTTGGATATTTTCTTGGCACAAAATAAACAAATAGCGATGAATAACACACTAAAGGCTATAGGTGTTAAGAGAAGTGGCCCATCAGTTGCAGGTGTTGTAAACCACCACGTAAGTCTCAAAAGAATCCTACCATTAGTCCGTTGGATGACAGAATTTAGCAGATATGAGAGACTTGGTAGGCTTTCGCTTCTCATCAAGTTATCTATTTCTCTTGTGTGATAATTCCACGCTAAAAGCGAAAGAATTGGGGCCAACCATACTATTATATATAATGAAAGCTTTAACAAATTAATGTTCTTAATTTTAAATTGAAATGTTTTTACTTTCATGTCCATTATAGCAACGATGATGAATATTGTCATACAGATAAGAGACATAGTGAATCCCGTATCTTTTGTTAATGTAAGGCAAATCCCTACAATCGAAAAAAAAGCTAACTTAATATACGATGTTTTCTCAAAAATACAAATGAATAGGCATATGAAAAACAATACCCCGAGAACAGAATCCGTTCCAAAATCAGTTATATATCTTAAGTTAATTTCGTCCCAAGAAACTCCAAATCTTGCGGATCCCGCTGTAATAGAAATCGCAATGTAACTGACAAAAAGTGTTGAAGTAGCTAATAAATTCTTAAATCTACAATTGAACATTTTCGTAAGAGGAAGCATAAAGCTAATCATCATAACTGAACGAGCAACAAACATTACCCCCTCATTATACGTACCCATAATTCTAAGAAACATGAACTCAAAAATAGATATAACATGCATGCCACCTTTACCCACTGAAATATGGATATCTGGATGGGTATAAAACACATCATGAATAAACATCTGTTTAGTCATTAATGCATATGCTCCAAAACTGTCAACATCAAAAACTCTTCTGTTAAAATGTACAAGCCAACTAAGTACATACAGGGCCCCAAACGCATAAAACCCAGGTGTCGTAAGTTGTGAAATAAATTGCCGATATTGCTTACGTTCTACAACTACTGTATATATTAAGCTGGAAAGCGAAAGTATGGCAACAATAATTACGCCTATGGTTAACCTGTGAAAAATCAGTCCGGCTAATAGTATAATCAAAACATCAATCAATATACAAACGGGCAAAGTTACTTCAAATCGTTGTTTATACCGTGAAATAAAAAATAAAGTCTGAACAATTAGTAAGACATAAATCAACACTGCGTAAAAAATAATCATAATAAATCGCTCCTGTTGTTATCGCATTATGAGTTATCAAAGTTTAATCAGCATTAATTCCTTTAAGGAACTAATGTCTCTTCCCAGCTTTATCCATCTCAAGTGTTTAAAAGCGTGTTCTAATTTGCTATATTTAAGGTTAGGGTTAATTTTGAGTAGTTGGTACGATAAAAAGCCGTTACTACAGCAAATATCTAAAATTGCATTGTCGTTCTACGAAGTAATGTCGACACCCAAATATTCAAGGGTTTTCCTAATTTCGTGTGCATACATTGGTGAAAAACGATGCTTTGCATTTGGTACGTTGTAAAAGGACTCATTTCCGCTAAAGATTTCATCTTCATATTTTCATTCAACTTGAAGAACGCTGTGCGATTCATATGTTTTTAGGAAAATCAAGATTTAACATATTCCCATAGCTCCTCTCGCATCCTCATTCCACTAAATCAGTGGAATGCATTAGGGACGCATAGCATTTCTAGGGGAACTCACACGCATTTATACATTATAACATATTACAGATCGTATTTCGTTCTATACGCCCTATGTGATATCTAATCCTTTAAGAAAACCTAGCTTTTTGCCGAGTTTTATCCATCGTGAATGCTTCACGGCGTAATAAACATTACTTAATTTTGATTGTTGTACGCCTCCATTTATATCTTTAACTGTGTTTGCGAATGCGCAATATGAATAAGCAGTCATAAATGCTTGATTTGTTAATAATTCCGGAAATAATAATACTCCTTCTGGTAGATTCTTTTTAATATATGAAAAATTATTATCAACATTACCACAACCACCTTTGCCGTATTCACCAATAGGATGTAGAGCATTGTAATTACTTATAACATCCAAAATTGCACGGTCAACATTATTAACATGATGTGGCAAATTGTTTTCGCGTGCCTTTGCATAATTTGAACGTAAACCAAAATCATGAAAAGCGACAACGGGAACACTTGGTGAATATGACAAAATTGTACTAATATCTGTACGAACGCCATTGTAAGTGTGCAATGCATCAACGACTATTGCTGCTGGCGGGCTATATGTGCAATCTATTTGTGCATACAAATCTTCAACAGTACCATGAATAAGTCTAACTTTATCGTGAAATAACCCTAACTCTCGTAAATGATGTAACGTAGTATCGTAATACTCTTTTGAAATATCTACTAATATCAAATCCACACCTAGTTTTTTCGATAAATAAGCTAACTGTACGGATAAGCCCCCCTTAAAAAGGCCTAATTCGATTATGTGTCCGCCGTTGTAAGCGGATTTGTATACGGCATCTAAGACATCATCTTGGTATTTCATTGATGTCTGTGACATTTTGCCTAATTTGGCACTCTGCTCCCGTATTTTTATTATCTCCTGTTTATCGTCACATGAAAGAATAACATCTGATAGTAAAGTCGACAAATTTTTACACTGAAGGTTTAACATACCAACAACTCCTTTAATCTACTATATTAAGAATAGAAACAATGGACTTTGATACACGCTTTATTTTTTCCACTGTTCGTTTCCACTGTGAAACATTGGGATAATCGGAAATAATATATGCATCTACCTTTGGCCATGCATCATTTATATTAAGAAGTGGCGGCGTTTTTGCCAATAAATTTTTGATGATATACTTTAAGGCATTCTTGACGTTCGTTTGCGTAGTAGGCTGTGTTGTGTGTTCAACGACAAATTTTACATTCATCTTTGTTAACGACAGAAGCTCTACAAGCCAAATACCGACTTTGTCATTCCCTACAATGGCAATTGAGTTATATCCTCGCTTTTTCAAATTTTCGTATACGATTATAGCCAGTTGTGGTGATATTTTAGGGGTGCCGGAATATTGACAAACCATGATCTCATTTGCGAACATTTTTTTGTTATCGCTATATTCATTGTTTGTTTCATATAATCTAGTGTTGAAGAAGTTCTTCCCTTCCGCTGTTAGCCATTCACCGCCGTCCGACGTTCGGTTGCGTATATCTGCATACCTTGGTGTTTCTGGTGTGATGAGGCTTGGTAATACCCCAAGAGGTACAGCTACATGTGAGCAATAACAATGTTGCCAACTACAATTTGTTCCAACTGCACAAAAATCAATAGGTTCTTCAATATTTTGATAAATATTAGCTATCGTATGGTCATTACCAAGGCACGGTGTAATACGACCGGATTCGAGGTATAAGTTTACAAGCCAATCGCCAGAATAACAAAATTCAGTCCTTTTTATTCCCCATGTTTGTTGGTGGGTATTAAACAAGTCGGAGTTAAAACTTCCCCATACAGATTGATGCTTATCCAGTTCCATCTTGGTCAGCCGTGGAGTGTCTGCGTTTGCAACATCTCTACTTTCTGTGATATGGCACAATGCTCCCAGATTGGTTAGGCACAATTCCTTGATATAAGGTATATCCTCTACTGTTTCATCATTCGCAACATAATTAACCGTAAAGGAAATATTTGAATCCCTGACTTTTTTTATATTGTTGAAAAATTCATCAATCATGTTAAGGCGTGTCAACTCAAGGTATTGAAATGAAAAACTAATTTGTAACCGCTTACGCAGTTCCGGGGCAAGTTCAAGAAATCGTTCAATTTGCTTTGTGATTGTGCCGTTAGTCACAACGACGGCGTAATGCCCTTCTTTTAATAAACCCTCTACAAGTGGCGTAAGGTATGGAACCATGCAAGTTTCGGCTATAGCTGAAACATGCATAAGGCTTGGCCCACCAAGCCGTATGCATGTTAGGGCACTTAAAATAAAATCCACACTATACGGTAACTCAGGGATTTCACCTTGCAAACCATCGGTTTGGCGTGTAAAACAGTAGTGGCATTTGAGATTGCATTTTGTTGTTGGCAACACAACATTTATGAATCGCTTCATTTTAACCATAAATCAAATCCACTCACTTTCACATTTTTTTGAAATCTCCCACAAATGACCGACAGAGCGTCTTTCAAGGTTACAATATTTGCAGAACTCCGAACGAGAGGCAACAAAGTCAAGCAATTGTTGTGCGTTGTCTGCTTCGTAAATATTGATGCCAAACTGTTTATAAGATGGTAATTTGTGTTTGAAATGCTCAGCCAAAATACGTATTGATGGTATTGGTGAACAGGGGTAGAGCCTTCCCTTGTACATCATCGCACAGTGATTCCACATCCAGCAATAAATAAACTCCATTTTTGACTGCTTACCCTTCATGTCATAAGGGAATTTCCATGTAGTTTTTTCGCCGGACTCTCTAAAATAATTAACAGCAATGCCATAATCGTTAATTGTCTTTTTTATTGCATTTAAATCTATGTTTATTGGATATTCCGTCATTAAGATTTCTACATCACAATCTAACAACGTTTTCCAAAAATCCGAGTTCATAGATAAAAGCTTGATGCCATTGGTTGCGAGCTTTAACTTAACATGCTGTAAATTCTTTCGCGTTTCACGCATATACTCAACCAAAAATGGATTAAGCGTTGGCTCTCCGCCTGTGAATATAAGCTCATCAAAATTATCTTTTGTACATAGTTGAGCAAGCCGTTTTATATCCCGTGCGTATTCATCGAAGTCATCCTTTAAGCTTCCATCATCCTTTTTAGCAACTGGTGAAAATTTGTTACATCCTTTACAATTGAGATTGCAATAATCTATGACCTGTACACCTATCCGCAATTGATTTGCGGTCGACATACGAAGCTCAATCATTCCTTTTACATCATTTTGCAAAAGAAATACATCTTTGCTTTTAATGCCCATAGATGCCAAAGCGTACAATGCCTTTTGTTGCTCCATGTCGTACACAGACAGGATTACTCCAACTTTCGAAGATGGGAATAATTTACGTGCCGTTGACTTTTTATTCACTACAGCATTCACAAATCTTTCATTTGTTTCGGAGGCGAACCCTGCCACTTTTATGTCACACAAGTGCAAATATTTGTTTATTGCAACACCGCACTTGTCTTCACACCAAACGTAAATCTCAGAATGTGTTTCACAAAAATATTCCATATCTCGTAGGTTTTTCAAATGCTCCAATTTGATTTCGTGATAAGGCTTATCCATTTTTAGACTCCATGTTGAAAATAGCATTTGCTATGCTGTCAAATGGTTTATTATTTAATACAGGATAACATGGTTCTGTTATTTCTACTGCTTTTTTGATTGCATGTTCCAATTCTGTAATATTCTTATCAATATAGAAAACAGCATTTGAATCGTTAAAGTTTACTACGAAATCCTCAATTTTTTGGTTAAATGCACTTATCAATACGCATGGTGTTTTGGTTATAACCGCAAAAATCAAGCCATGAAGACGGTCAGTGACTATAACCTTTTTCATTGAAAATTTTTTTAACTCATCAACCACCACCATGCCTCTTGCAATCACAGGAATATCGTTATGTTCATATAGGTTGTTTGTTTTTTCATATGAAGGGTCAATATTTTTAATAATTTCAAAAACATCATCGTACAGTTGCTTGTTAAGTCCACTTTCATCGTTCAAGTCTCTTATACAAAGTAATATCCCGCTTCGGTCATACGAATAGTCACATTTAATCATTAATGCCATATCAAGTGCGTCTTCTGACCTAATACCAGGAAAGTACTCTTTAGCCTTGGCAAGGCTCTGTTGTCCTCGCATCAGCAATAACAAATCTTTATGTTTATTATAAATATCAGTTGTAATGTTTAGTTCTCGTTCACCGTCCTCGTCTTTTGTAAACCATATTGTTTGTGGAAGAATGACGGTTTTGTTATTTGGATAATCTGATATAACACGCCTGCGCACAACTTCTTCATTCAAGAATTTGTTGCCCAAGTTTCCGCCACCTTGGAGAAAAATCAAGTCATCTTTCGTAATAATTGAGCGCATAAAATTATATTTGCGGTCAAAGTCATATGTTGATATTTCTATTACTCTGTGATCAGAAAAATATTTTTTTATGAACTCATACTCACCTATAGCGATGGCTGCATCACCAATGTTGTGATGCTCTGGGGTACCTACAAGAAATATTTTTTTCATAACAACATTATCAGATACCCATACATCCATCATTGCATCATAAATAGGGCTGTTTGCCTCGAAATATTGAGCCATAGGTGTTATTTTGCTTTGCAGCGTTTCAATTTCCGGTCGCAAAGCACCCGTAGTTGAGTCAATTATATATTGCGCATTTGTATGGTTAGACTCTGATACATGTTCAAACATAGTTTTCATAACAGTATTGAAGTCATCTTTTACTGAGCGAATGGAATCAGGAAACGTTTCATTGATCGTATCGCTCATATTTTTCACAACAGCATTCACTAGGGAGTTCAATGATTCGTTAAGCGAAACCAGTTGCCCCAAGTATTCGACTTTTGCTTGTATTGCATTCGCTGAATCTATATTGATTTTTAATGAGTCGTCTAATGTTCCAATGGTGTTTTGTATGTCATAAACAGAACGCTCAATATTCATAATCCTATATTCGTACCTATTTCGGAATGGCGCATACAGAGGCATCAATATCTTTTTTAATATCCTTCTTGCTAAGCTCTGTTTCACCGGTTTATCAGTCCATTCAAAATTTGAAGTATTCTTATTCAATTGAGTTGCTATTCCCGGGATCGTTCCAGTTTTCGCTTCGGTTAGTCGAAGCTGAAAAGCATTATATAAACACTCATGGTCATACAACTTCAGCTTAGTATTGTTGTCCAATGCTTCTTTGTATATTTTTTCAATTTGTATATATTGTTCGTCAGATACTTTACCTTGCCAAGGCGATAATGCAGACAAAATAGTTGTTTGTACGTTTACACCCAGCCGTTGAAAATTCAACCTTACAAGCTCCTGCATCATTTCTCCGGTCTTATTAGACTGACCTGCCTGTCCGGTATGCCAACGATGGTATGTCAATTCTTCCTGAATGCAGCCAACCTTCATCCCTTTGTCAAATGCGCGCAACCAAAGCTCCCAATCTTCTACATGGCTACGGTGTTCGTCATAAAATAATTCATTATCAACAAAGAATGCTTTACGAAACATGATTGTCGGATGGTCAAACGGGCATGTAAAAACAGACCATGCACGGCTCATTTCACCTTCAAAAATTACCCGCCCTTCGTTCATATCTCCAAAATAATGATAATTTGTCACACACATAGTTACATCATTGTGCGCGTCCAAGTAATTCCGTTGTCGGATAAGTCTATACTCATTAGCTATGTCATCATCATCAAGTCGAGCAATATATTTACCCTTGGCAAGTCGCATACCCTTATTAAGACTTGCTGAAATGCCAAGCCTTTGCTCATTAAAATAAAGTTGTAAACGAGGGTCGTTGTATGAATCGACAAATTTTTTGATTTCGTCTTGCATGTACGGTTCGGCAATCATTAAAACTTCAAAATTAGAAAACCGTTGCCAATGCTGGTGTTTCTGATAAACCAAGCTATCCAAAGATTGCTTCAGCCATCCTAGGTCTGGCTTGTAAATAGGCATAAGAACAGATATTACCGGAGTTATATTTTCGTCAATGAACGAACTGCCGCCCATTTTTAGCCATTCAGCATATGTTTTTTTCCATTGCGGATACTTTTCGTAAAGGTACCAATCACTCCAAAACTTATTATCACCCCAAGCGTGTAAATATGCTGCCTTGGCACAGTCCTCGCCATACAAAGGAAACTTTGCGTATAAAGAACCATTTAACGGAGTAACAGGAATATCAAATTCCTGTACCAAGGCATTAATAACACCTTGGTCTGGCAAATCCAAGATATCGGCCCATTCTATAGTCTTTTTGTAACACCAGTCTGTATAATTTGCTTTTTGGTTTAGTTTTTGGCTGACAACGATAGTTCCAGTGCAGTATAGCCATGCATTCATATCGTAGCCATTTTGAGGGATAGTAAAACATGTTCCGACTTTGTCTGGGTTGGAAGACGATTTATTAATAGGGTCTTCGCTTAAAATTGCAAAACCCGTTTTCATACCTTCTTCTATAAGACCCGTAATGCTTCCTTGTATAAGCACATCTGTATCTATCCACGTAATGCTGTCATATTCATCTAAATAGTTAAACATTTCATAGCGGGCAAACATAATTTTAGAAAAACGCTTGAATCTGCTTTTCACAAATAAACTTTGTGGTAACGGGGGGGCATAGGCGAAAAATCGACATGGCATAATTTCGCTAAGTAGGTTTTTATCGCTTTCGGATATTCCGACATGATAAATTAAGGCTTCATCAAACACGCCTTTATTCGTATCTTGCAACTGTAACAACACATGGCCAACCAGTGCTGTTCGGGTGTCTGCTATCATGATTGCGTTCTTTGCCACTTCAACATCCCCCTAACTTTGCTTTAAGCTTGCCATGTATTTTCTTGCATTTGCCAATTAAAGTAGGATTATTCTTAAAGAATCGCTTTATATTGTAAATAAGAGCACCTTTGTAACTCTCTGTAAATATCTGGTCCAATGGCATTATGGGTACTGGTTCTTGCCAACTGATACCGGATTTATCGTGTCTCCACTTCGCATACAACACTTCTAGCAGAGCGTTGGGTTCATAAAACATCTTTGATTCATTCGCCTGCCAGATTCTTCTTAGCAATAGCTCAAGTTGTGGTAATTTATTCTTCCTTACCCGCTCCCAGCTATTTAATAATGCATAATCGTTGTCGTATAAAACAATAGACAGATTCCGCTTGGCGGCGTCTACGATTATACGAGATGATTCTTCGCCAAGTTTCTGTCTTTTTGTATTAGTTATATTTGATGCGGTATGCCGATATTTCCCTAAAACTTCCGGTATGTTTGCGATATCAGTTACAGCAACAGCCCTGCTCCACAGTTCAAAATCCTCGGCGTGAAAATTACTATCAAAATACAATTCATTGTCTACAAATATACTCTTGCGAAACATAAGTGTTGAATGGCAAAGATGGCAAAAAAACAACAAGTATGCGCGACATAACTCAGGAGATATAGGAGGTTTGTGAACCCATGTCTCTGTTCCAAAGTGGTGTTGCCAGCTTCCACATATCCCAATGTGTTGGTTTTTATCTAGAAAATCTACTTGCTTATTAAATCGCGCTGGCAAAGCAATATCATCAGCATCCAGCCGCGCGACATACTCCCCCTGTGCAATCCTTATACCCAAATTTAGCGACTCAGCCAGACCCAGTCTCTCATCATTTTGAATCAACTTAATACGACTGTCTTTCGCTTCATATTGTCTTGCTATTTCAGCACTACCGTCATCAGACCCAAAATCGTTAATAATAAGAAGTTCCCAATCAGTAAAGTCCTGCGCCAAAACGCTTTCTATAGCTTCACTTAGATACCTGGTACCGTTAAACACAGGCAAAACAACAGATACTTTCATGAAGCCTTGCTTTCGTAAACATCACAAACTTCATCCACAGTGCCAATGTGAATAACCTCGCCTTGCTTGAGCAGCATTGCCCTTGAGCATAGCTTCCTGAATGTTTCGATATCATGCGAAACAATCAAGACTGTAGCACCGTCAGAAAGCATATTTGCAACTCGTTCTTCACACTTTTCTTGAAATTTGTAATCACCCACACCCAAAATTTCATCTATAATCAAGACATCCGGGTTTACCTGAGTAGCCACAGCAAACCCCAATCGTGCTTGCATACCTGAAGAAAAATTCTTAAGCGGAACATCGGCAAACTCCCAAAGCTCCGCAAAGTTCATAATTTCTTCATATAGCCCGTCCATATATGATGGTGAGTGTCCAAACATGGCACCATTCATGTAAACATTATCTTTTGCGCTAAACTCAGGGTCGAAGCCGGCGCCAAGCTCCAGTAGAGGAGAAATTGCGCCGTTTACAGTAATTGACCCTCTTGTAGGCTTAAATACCCCCGCGATTATCTTTAACAACGTCGACTTCCCCGCGCCATTATACCCAAGAATGCCAAAAACTTCACCCTTGGCCACTTCGAAGCTTACATTTTTCAAGGCCCAAAATTCATCATAATAAAGCTGGCGTTTAAGGGCTTTCACGACATATTCCTTAATGCCCATGGACTTGTCCCTGTTTAAATTAAACATCATAGACACATCTTTTACAGATATTGCGGGGTCTACCATAAACACTCCTTAAATATGCAGGATGTACTTGTCTTGCTGTGACATTTTAACATATACACCAAGGCAAAGCGCTGCCAGTGCGAAACCAATACATATAATGTTCGACCACAGCCCAGGGATTATACCATACAATGCCAGAGCGCGAAAGTATTCGACATAATGAAACATCGGGTTGAGATGTATCAAATGAAACACCCGTGGCGGCAGTATGCTAATCGGCCAAAATATGGGGGTCATGAAGTTAAGTAGTGTAAGAAATACGCCATATATATATGTAATGTCCCTAAAAAACACAGCAAACGCTGATAAAAACATCCCAATACCCATCGAAAACACAAGTATATATAAGATAGGAATCGGGATTAGCAAAATTGTCCAGTGAAACTCTGACCTTGTCACTACAAAAACCAAAATAAACGCAACCAACGAAAACCCTAAGTTTATTACCGAGGAAAGCACACGCGAAACAGGAAAAATATACTTTGGCACATATACTTTTTTAATCGTCCCTGCTCCGCCAAGCACGGACCCCATTGCTGTATTTGTAGATTCACTAAAAAATCCAAATATTAACTGGCCGCTTAAAAGATAAACAGCAAAGCTTACGTTGGGTATCTCGAAACGGAATATTTGAGAAAACACCATAGTCAATACAAGCATTGTTAAAAGCGGATTTAGAAGCGACCACAATACCCCAAGTACACTCCTACGGTAACGTGTAACAAAGTCACGCTTAATCATCAAAAATAACAAGTGACGAAAGTGAACAAAGGTTGAGGTATGGCTTCTTACATACTCTTTTTTTACCGCAAAAATAAGAAGTGATACAATCATGATGGATGCAGTAACAGCCAATAACCCAGCGTTTATCATTAATAATAAAGTATTCCCCGCACGCTGCCCTTCTATTTCAATAGGCAGATACAAGAAGAAAACAAAAAATAAAACCGCAAACAAAAGCACCGCTATGCCAACAAACTGCTTTTTCCCCAAGTGGAAGCCTCCGTTATTTCAAACTCAGTGTCTTATAAAACACACTCATCATAAGATGGTCAAACACCATATGGATATCCTCGGTTATCTGCATATCGTCAATAGGCACATGCAGCGAAACATCAGAAAGAGGCCTTAACTTGCCACCACTGTAGCCAGTTAGACCTATAACTTTGTTGCCTTGTTCTTTTGCATACTCTACGGCATTGATAACATTTTTAGAGTTGCCACTGCCGGAAATTGCAATAACCAAGTCGCCCTCTTTTATACGGCCCCTTAATTGAAAGCGGAATACTTCATCATAGCTGATGTCGTTGGCAATAGCCATTATAGTTGCTATGTTATCATTTAGGCACACAAAACGGAATTTCTTCACAGTGTACTCAGATATACCCTTGTTGAAATCATTAGTGAAATGCGAAGCTGTGGCCGCGCTGCCGCCATTGCCAAAAATATAAATATTATTTTCGTTCTCTAGTGCGTCATTAAGCATGTTCATCGTAGTGTTTATGGCGTCAACATCCAAGACTTTGAGCATTTCAATCTCACGTTGGATATAACTGTTGATGTGTTTTGTATAATCCATTATTTTACATGCTCCCTATTATCTGTTGTACAACATCAAGTAAGTCCTTGCCCTTTATGTCTGGTGACACATTATATTTGCCATCTGCTCCCGCTTCGCCTGTGCCTACCAGGGCGGTCTTTAGTCCCGCGTTTATACCGGTTTGGATGTCGGTGGTTGTATCGCCAACTATCCATGACAACTCCGGCGAAATATTGAAATGCTCAAATGCCTGCTTAAGCATACCTATTCCAGGCTTGCGGCATTTGCATGGGATCTTGTATGCGGGATTTTCCTCTGGGAATCCTTTGTCTGGATGATGGGGGCAATAGTATATGGCATCTATATATGCACCCTCAGCTCCAAGCAAAGTCTGCATTTTCTTGTGGATAGTTTCTACGTTCTTGATATCGCATAGGCCCCGTGCTACAACCGGCTGGTTAGTCACAACTATTGCCAAGAAGCCTGATTTGTTAATTAATTGGATTGCCTTCTCCACGCCATTAAGCAGAGCAAAATCCTCAATTTTGTGAATCAATCCGCTGTCGACATTGATAGTTCCATCACGGTCTATGAAAATGCATCGTTGCTTGTTTTTCAGGTTTCGGGCAGCTACCACACCGTTTTTCAAATCGATTGCTACCTCTACAATACGTTCCGGCGTTCCGGCGTCTTTTATATATTCCGACGAGCAATAGCCGTATATTTTACCCTCATGTATCTTGGGGGCGAGGTATTCCTTTTCCAAATCCATAGGCTGTCCTGTTGGTATTTCGCTGCATATCTCACCAGGCAGGATATATAGCCCAGCGTTTACCATGTTGGCGTACCACCCGTCACGAGGAGTATTCTTGGCTATAATACCATCGACTCGCCCAGTTTTGTCAATCAACAGCAAATCAGAATCATATGGATGCGAGTTTGGATGGGCAAACAGGGTGGCATGTGCGTTGCATTGTTTGTGAAAAATGGCCATGCGGTTAATATCAATGTCAAAGATGCAATCGCCATACACAAGCACAAAGGGCTCGTCTCCTACAAAATGTTGCAGGTAGGCCAACGCCCCTGCCGTCCCCAGTGGTGTTTCTTCGTTAAAGTATTGCAGTTGTACACCCAAAACAGAACCATCGCCAAAGGTTTGGCGTATTTTATCGCCTAAATATCCGATTACAATGCAAATCTCTGTAATATTGTTGCGGTGTAGGCACTCAAGCTGCCATTGTAAAATTGGCTTACCGTTTATTGGGGCTAACGGCTTGGGTATTTCGTCGCGAGTAAGGGATTTAAGCCGCTTCCCCTTGCCGCCCGCCATTATTACTGCGCGCATAATTCTTTTGCAGTTTTTGCCACTGCTTCATCAGATGTATACTTTGCTTTCCATCCGGCAGCGTGGATTTTTGCAAGGTTGTACTCAAACTCAGGCACATCGCCTGGCCAGCCGCCGCGCCCGCCGGTGTATTCATATCGGACATTTTTGAGACCCATAGCGTCGCATACCATGTCCGCAATACCTGTGACATTAGTCCGCGTATTAACGCCGATGTTGTATGTTGTCACACCTGAACGCGTATCCATAAACTGAATGATACCGTCAATTAAATCGCTTACATAGATATACGGCTTTGTTTGTTTGCCATCACCCAATATTTCAAGGCGGGTTGGATCTTGTTTAAGTTTTTTTACAAAATCATAAACTGCCCCGTGGGTAAGCCGTGAACCTACAACATTTGGAAAGCGGAAAACCAGCGTTGAAATATCATGCAGTGCACTGCAAGCAGAGATAAAAGCTTCGCTGCCGAGTTTCGCCGCACCATAATATGAAACAGGGGCAAGCGCACCAGCTATTTCTGCAAGTTTTCCTTCTTGCTCGCCATATACGGCCGATGTAGATGAGAAAAACAACCGCTTGATGCTGTGCAAACGCATACACTCAAGCAGGTTGAAGGTGGTCAAAAATGTGTTGTTCAAATCAATAAAAGGGTCACGCCCACCAGCTTGGATATCTGAGTTTGCAGCCAAATGAAATACATAGTCTACTGGCTCTTTCTCAAATATCGTGCGTAGCCCTTGAAAATCACATATATCTTGCTCATAGAGCGTGAACTGTGGATTACCTTCTAAATGTGAGATGTTTTCACGTGTCCCAAGCAAAAAATTGTCCACACACACCACACGGTGTCCATTTTTGATTAATGCATCAACTAGGTGGCTGCCAATAAATCCTGCTCCGCCTGCGACTAAAGTATTCATATGCACAAAACCCTCTCGTTTCTAGTTATCCCAGTATTTTTCGCCAATGTATATGACAGATGTGCCATCATAGTCAAATGAAAACGGCAGTGGCCTAAGTCCTAGCGAGCTGCTTAGCTGCGCTTGTTTTTCTTCTGGGCAGTAGAACAATAAAAACCCACCACCGCCAGCACCTAGCAGTTTTCCGCCGGTGGCTCCGGCTTTTATAGCCTTTTCATATAAATCATCTATTTCTGGGTTGGTAATGCCGGAAGCAAGCTCACGTTTTAATTGCCAACTTTCGTGTAGTATCCCACCAAATGCGTCTAAATCGCCATTCAAGAGCGATTCTTTCATTGTTTCAGCCAAACGGCACATCTTTACAAGATTTTGAAACTTGGCATCGCTACTCATGTTTTGGTTCTGCTCTTTTAAAATTTCGTTTGCGGAGCGGGTTGTGCCTAGATAAAAGGCGCATAAATTATTTTTTAATTGCTTTTGCACATCGCGTTTTAGCATCAAAGGCTCATATGTCACCTTTCCATTCGCATGGAACTTGATAAAGTTAAGCCCTCCAAGCGCGGCTGCATATTGGTCTTGTTTGCCAATGGGGTTCCCCAGTTTCTCTATCTCAACAATGCAAGCGCGAGCCGCTAGGTCAGGCTTTGAAATATATTTTCCTTTATAGCAATAAAGAGTATGCAGCAACCCTACCGTGAATGTACTTGAAGAACCCAAACCAGTACCCGCGGGGATGTCGGCAGTACAGGTAATTTCGATGCCTTCTACATTCAACTCGTTAAGGACTTGATGCATAATGGTGTGTTTTATTTGGTGCAGAGCGTCAACTATTTCTGTTTGAGAGTACTTCAGCACCGTTTTACGCGGGTCAAAATAAGGGTGAATCGCAATATACATATACTTATTTATAGACGTGCTTAGTACACACCCTCCATGTTGTTCATAAAAAGAAGGTAAATCACTTCCGCCGCCGCAGAAACTTATGCGAAATGGTGTTCTGGTTATTATCATTGCGCTTTCCTCGAATCTGTATTTTTGGCCACCCACGTCTTGTTTGCCCCGAGCCGCCGCTTCATCAAACCGCGAAGGGTCTTTGCTGCCAGCAATGCTGCCGACCAGATATATAATGGGACAATCATGCGTGTTCTTGTGTATAACTGTATTTTACGACTGAGAGAAAGGTGGTAATATTTCTCACAAGCGTTAATTACCGGGCGAAGCGTTTTTCTGTCAGGAGCTGAGAATCTACAATAATCGCTTATGCTGTATAACGACTCTCGTATTAGGCGCCCGCATAAGGCTTTGCCGTAAGGTTTGTCTATATATTGGGTGATGCCGTTTAATACCGTCTGGTTTATATCCAGTGTGCGCTTGGGGTTAACGCGCTTCGAAAGCTGTGAAGAATGGTTATAATAATAGCCATATAACGGGGCTTCGATAAAATCAAGTGACTCTGCCATATCCAACATCCGGGGTGTCCACTCGACGTCTTCGCAAACTAGGTCAGGGACAAAATAAAGGTTATTTTGCAATAAAAACTCACGGCGGCACACATATCGCCATACATTCCATATAGAATCTGGCAGGGTTTCATATATTATTTGTCTTGCTTCTTCCACGTTGCAAGCGGCAGGAAACGAATAATTTGGCCATATATCTATCCCTTTGGGTTGGAACAAAACAAACTTACTTACAAATACATCCGGTTGCGTATGCGCTAACATGCTTTTGAGTTCCGTAAATCCTTTTTCAAGTAAAGTATCATCACTATCCATGAAGAAGATGTAATCACCAGTAGCTGCATCCAATCCAGTATTGCGTGCTACAGATAAACCAGTATCCGGCTGTGTGATAATCGTTGTGTTTTCTTTGTCGTTAAGCAAATCTTTACATATATGTGCGGATTTATCCGTGCCATCCTCACTCACCACAACGACAACCTCAACATCCGTTAAATCGTTAGACAATAGTTGGCTTATACACTTTGCAATGTAAGCTTCGGCGCGATACACAGTCATGACAATGGTCAGTTTCATGTTGTACACTCAACCTTTGTTTCCAACGTCGTGTTGATGGAAAACCGCTTAAGAATGCTGCGTAATGAGTATCGCAACGTAAACAGTAAGCTTATAAAAAAACCGTATCCAATATGGCGGTAAGTGTAGTAAACCATTACTCCAACGCGCAACAACCTACCACCTCTGGATTTGTACGACATGCGATATATCAGTAATGGCTCGTCCAACCCGTAAGCAAAGTCTACATCTTGACGTAAGATTTTAAGCCATACGGCATAATCCTCAGCAAAATCTTTTATGGATTCGCCTTGAAAAAACGGATGCTTCAAAGCAATATCGCGCCTAACCATAACGGAAGAACACGACATTATATTTTGCTTCATTAACTGCCTATATGAAAGCTTCTTCTTTGCTCGCAAAATGTACTTTGAGCGGGCTCCATCCCTTAAATATGCGGTGGATGTATATGATATATCAGCGTTCTTTTCAGACATAAAATGCAGCTGTTTTTCTAATTTGTCCACAGCCCATAAATCATCACTGTCCAAAAAAGCTATCCATTCGCCTCGCGCCTTTGCTATACCTGTATTTCTGGAGCCTGCTACGCCCAACTTTACATCTTGTGTATATGAATGTACACGTATATCTTTATCGACAAAGGATTGGATTATTTGCTCCGTTTTATCGGTTGATGAATCGAATACTATAATCAGTTCCCAACACTTGTGTGACTGTGCAAGAACGCTTTCAATGCTTTCTTGGATAGTCGCCTCAGCTTGGAACGCCGGCATAATTACACTAACGTCAGGAATTGTTGGTTTTTGTGAATCCATACGTTTTCACCCAAATATAGTTAACCACAGAAACATCTTAATTTCAAGTCCAGGGGCACAATAAGAGTTTTGCCGTCTAACCACATCGCGCACGCAACTGCGATAACTGAAAATGCAGCATCTTTAGGATACGAGTTCTATCACCGTCAAACCTTAAGCATTCAACATTATCAGCTATAAAATAATATAATCTTGCAAGCCTTTCAAGTTTAATTAACGCCATACCCTCGCTAATAGGATTACCAATATCAGGAGGGTTATCAGAGTCATAAAGGACATCAACAGTCCTTGTCGTGACAACATGCCCGACCTCACGATGGGCGGTGCTTATCTTGGTCTGACCCGACTCTACCCGTTTTATCAGTTCGGGAGTACCCAGCTCACGTATTTTCATGTACTTGTGCACAGTTTGTTCGCTCACGCCGGCTTCCTGTGCTATGATTTTGCGCACGTGGACGGGGTCGTTGTTGCAGCCTTTGCGGTTTTCACGGGCTTTATCTTGCAGCAAAGACTCTTTGTGGAGTGCGAGTTTGATACGCATGGCATTTACAAGATTGCGCCGGCCCAGTTGGTTTTGGACTATCCACAACTCTGCGTCTTTTTTACAGGAAAAGCGCAAACTTTGCGTCTTTACCGGGATGCCGTGTTTTTGACATATGGCATAGCGGTTGTGCCCGTCTACAATGATGTCACGCCATATCTTTATGGATTCGCGGCACCGGCCTTCTGAGAGGATACTTTCCTCTAGACCTTTAAACTCTTCGTCTGATAGGGTCGGGATAAGATTTTGGAATGTCTTGTCAATTTTAAGCGGCTTCATGGTCATCCTCCAATTTGTCTAGTAGTTGGCAAAGTGCAGTAATTGTGTTAACCAGTTTACTGTGTACTTCCGGGTTTGTGGTCACGCAACCCGTTTCGGGTATCACGTGGGTGATGAAGTTTACTATTTTGCTGGCTTGGCTGAGTTGTTTTATGATTTCTTTTTCCAGAAGCCGGTGGGCGGTACCTATCTTTAACTCGCCTGACTTTACTTTCTCTAGTAACTGTGGGCTGCCGTGTTCTTTAATTTGCATATATTGGAATAGTTTTTCTTCGCCAATACCGGCTTCTCCTGCGATGGCCTTTTGGATATGGATGGGCTCTATTTTGGGTTTAGATGATACCGATAAAGGTTTTTCGGTGCCTTTTTTTGGCCTTCCTCCATGTGTTAGATTTCTTTTTGCTTTTTCTTGTAACAACTCTGTTTTTAGTAGCGCCATCTCAATCCTGGCGGCATCTGTCAGGTTGCGGCGGCTTAACTGGTTGTTAAGGATCCAGACCTTAACCGCTTCTCGTGAGGTTAGCGGCATTTCAATGATTTGAAACTCAATGCCATGCTGTACGCAAATTTCAAACCTGTTGTGGCCGTCTATTATGACCCCCTCCCATAGGATAATTGGGTCATGGCATTTGCAATCAGCCAAGATGTTTTGTTCGAGTTGTTTCCGTTCCTCTGGTGTTAGCGGTGGGATGAGACCCTTGAATTCGGGGTCTATTTTTGGTAGATGGGACATTGTTATCCTCCTTGTGTGTAATTGATGTATTCAAAATACACGTTAAGAATAACTTTGTCAAGAGTCTACTTGTGGGAATGTCCCATGCGTAGTTTAAACAGAAAGACAAGCGATTGCCGGATTTAATCGCTCTGGGACACTGCCGCTTTGTTGTCCACTTGACATAAATATTATGGGTACTATAATATGTCTCGTGGGTGTGCGGATTATTGTCTGCACATGCAAAGGGGTATAGTTCAGTTGGTAGAACGTCGGTCTCCAAAACCGGATGTCGTGGGTTCAAGTCCTACTGCCCCTGGAATTGTATGAAGTATAAAAAGGTTGAGTTTACTGGTTTATCGCAGTAGCTCAATCTTTTTTTGTAGGAGTGATTTCCATGGAATGGATTAATTATATGACGATGGCAGCAAGGCATTCGAAGGGAAGCGCTAATCATTGGTTTAGGTATCTATGCAAATATATAGACAAACTTGATGTCGTTTTCACTCGTGCTGATGTTGATGCATTATGTACGCATGAAGCTTTAACACTGTTTCAGCGCGTAACGCTTAAGGCCGCTTTCAAAGAAGATTCTCTTACCAGGCAACGTATACTAGCAATGAATCAACCGGCAACCCTTGATATGATCGCGACTGTAAGGGCCAGGCTCATGGGGGATAATCAGTGAAGACATTTATTGATGCAAGTGATGATAAAGAGAATCGAATAGATTTTGATTCGATGTTTAAACGCTTAAATGACGAATTAGCAAAGATAGAGCAATCACTTGAACTTATATGCGCTGGCGGGTATGTAATGCAGTTGCATGGGTACAAGTCTACTGTGGATGTTGATGCATTTTTTAAGTCCAATGCGCAGATTGACGACATCATACTAAAAATTGGTAATGAGTTTGGTATAAATCAGCCCGGCGAGCTTTGGTTAAATAATTCTATAGCAAACCTGAATCCCGAACCACCATCAAATCATCAGGAGTTAGTACACCACTTCTCACATCTTGTCGTAAAAGCAGTTGATATTGATTATCTAATTGGGATGAAACTAGAAAGTGG
>Ga0123355_10001863_pt1 | contig 29599 bp, 24 predicted proteins | sample TergutEmb28metaG_3_FD_89872 | JGI IMG/M metagenome (GOLD analysis project Ga0123355, IMG submission 89872) | Embiratermes neotenicus P1 segment gut microbial communities from Petit-Saut dam, French Guiana - Emb289 P1 | ecosystem: Host-associated > Arthropoda: Insects > Digestive system > Gut ... | reverse complement strand
TGTAATAATTACAAACGGCGCAATAAAGGGCGATTAGTTGGTTGTCTTTGGTCATTCATCCAATTTATCACACTTTTCGCCGTTTTTCTTCCTTTTTGGGGTAATCTAACTCTTGATTGGCGTCATAAGTGTACCTCTTGTGGTTTATGTAAAAGCATTTGCCAGTTTAACAATATCGAAGTATATAATGGCAAGCCCAGTTGGAATAGTAACTGTGAGCATTGCGTGGCGTGTATACAATTATGCCCGAACCAAGCAATTGAATATGGTAATAAGACGAAACAACGTAAACGCTACAAGAATCCCAGAGTGCTACAGAAAGACCTAACTAACAGCAACTAAAATACGATACCTCAAAGCAATCAATATGCTTTGGGGTATTTTTATGCCCAAACGGTGAAAAAGCCCTTGACAAACTACTAAGGGAATCACCAACATCACCTTCAAACACAGGTATACACCTGCTATCGCAGCACCCAAAGTATAGAATATTACCTTCGCCCTTCAAGACGGCTAATATTGTTATACCGGTGCATCATGTTGCGGTTTAGTATTTGTATTATTTGTCAGTTGTTGAAGCTAACACTGCGAAGGTGATGACGGCGTGCGGGTGCACGACGTCTCCCTTCGCGCTTTTTCTTGTCGCTGCCCTTTACTATTAGCGCAAGGGAGCATAAAAACAATGACAGTTTCGCATTCACACAAAATCGATGCACTAAACAGAGTACTTCTTCCAAAGGAGCTATTGAGAAAGCTAGGGTGGAAAAGAGGTGATACCCTATCCCTTTGCTACGATGAAGCGGCAGGTGATACATTGTCCCTATACCTGCTGGCAGAGTATACCGCGCAAAAATGCTTCTATTGCGAAAGGGTGGATATAGAAATCACAGTAAATCGCAAAGCCGTCTGTGCTGGCTGCTTGGAAAAGGCTCTGGAGAGATTGTAAGCGAAGTAAGGGGCTGTCACGTTACGACATAATAAAAAGCCCGTCATCCCGGGCTTGACCCGGGATTCCCTTAGTCTTTCGACAATGGTTATGGGATCCCGGATTAAATCCGGGATGACGAGCCTTGAAATAACGGTATTCTTAACGTGACAGCCCCTTAATAAATCTTAGAACCGAATCCGCTCAAAATCATTTAGCGCACCTTGTGGTAGCTCCTTATCCGTTATCACTAAAAACGCAGGGTTGGATGTGAAGGTTTCCCCATGTGCCACCTTGACGTGGGTGTGGGTAAATGTCGCCATTACCGGGACTTTATTGCTGCCCCAGAAGTCATTAAGGAAATCTGTGTCCTTGCTGTTGCATATGCCGTACAGCTTTTCTGCCCGTGAGCCTGAGATTACCATCGTGCCCTCGAAGAAATACTCTGGCGTATCCAGGGAGCCCATGCGCTTGCGGTGTTTGCCGCCGTCCTTGTCTATTACTTCGACTATAACATTTTTGGCGTCTTCATCAGGCATTAGGCATGTGGATATATATGTCCTGTCGCCTTTGTATTCCCCTGTGTTATTTTCCAATTGGAAGAAGGTACATATAACAGGCAGCCCCGGCTGTGTAAGGAAATAATTTTTGTAAACCGCGCCCTTGAGCTTTTCGTTCTCCACGACAGTCAAGGTCACGCATATTCCCTGCCATAGATTGCCCAAACTATCCCGCATATCTACGAAGCCGGCAGTGGTTTTTTCCTTTAAAAATGTCCGGTCGTCCATATCTTCTAAACAGATGCGCATTCCACCAATAAAAGGATTAAACCATGAGAATGGCTTATGCTCTGGATATTGGTTTAAGAACCATTCCTGGCCTTTTGCATCAGTTAATGAGAAACAGCCCCGGCTATAGTTAGGGTCTGCCTTGAAGGTTATCGCTCCGTTGGTGACACTGAATAGGTTGCCCTCTTGGGTGGTTACGACTTCTCCTTTAGGGAAGAAAACGGCTTTAGGGACGGTTTTTTCGTAGCCAACCATGTTCATCGCTACATTTACTATGCCAATGTCCTCTGTTGGGTTTAAGGATAGTTCAAAATTATTTTCCTCTACCACATCTTCATGGGGGTTGGACTGGGATAGGGCTGATTTTATACTATCCGAGGACACGGTTATCGTACCTTCTTGTACCTCATCCCGATTATTGATTATATCCAGTTTTATTTCAGATGTTGTGACAAAAGGATTGTAATCGTTGAGTTTTACCTCCATTGGCAGGACTACAGGTGCAGTGGTTTGGTTGTAAACTTGTAAGGCGTAATTACGCAGGTCATTGTAATTTGTAAACAATCCGAATGCATAGATAACGGGCTTGGTTTCAAACACCTGTCCCGGTGCAAGTTCACCTAAATCTATCTCAAAGGATACAATGGCTCCCCATTTGATATTCGGCTTATACTCTTTGGGCCATATAAACCCTCTTGGTGCTGCCGGGTCATCTTTGAAGGCCCAATTCTCGTCTACATCCTCTGAATCAATGTTGTCAAAGCCATCATCGCTAAAGCTGGGGCTATAACGCTCATTGTTTTGCGTAATTTGGCCTTTGTAACTGAAAATCGCGTTAAAGCCAAGGCCAAACCCAAAGGTATCTTGCAGCATACCCTGACGAGGTTTGTCAGAGCGGTTTTCCACTTTACTTGTGCGGGTTACAAGTCCCGTGGCGTACAATGTGTATATCTGGGTAACAACCAGCCCTGGGAATTTTTCGGATACGAATTCTGCTTCCATTACAACTGCGCCGGCTTGGTTGTAAGATTTGACATTGGGTTTTATCAGGTTGAACTCATCATCGTAAGGTTTACCCAGTTTTGGCGGCTGGAAGGCCCATTCGCTATTGAAACCCTTGTTCGTGAGATGGATTATGTCGACTTCATTTTCATCTTTTCTAAGATTCAGCCCCCATGGGCCATTGAATACCTTGTGGGTATAGAAGTCTTCACCATAAAATGCATGTGTCATGTCCCTTGTAAAAATGAAAGCGGGTGCGGTGAAGCTGATTTCTTTGCCGCTTTTGAGCAGGGCGATGCAGTCCAGTTCCGGTTTTTCGAATCCGATAGCCAGGGTAGTTGATGTTGTTGGGATAGACGCCTTGCCTTTGGCTGGGATATCTATTACGAAGGGTTTTTCCGCTCCTTTGATGGCCAGGATACTGCTCTTTGGCATTTTTACTGTTATCTTTGCATCTTCGGCAAGGGCACTTTGGATGCTGATATGAGTCTTAACATCCAAGCCTATTTGGTCTACCATGCATTCCCGATTGAGGTTTACAATCAACGGGAATTTCGCGTTTATGCCTAAGCCAAAAGTAACGGCCTGCCCGTTTATCTCAATATCCGCAAGTAAGCAGGGGTGAACTTTCCACAGGTCTTGGGGCTCATCAGCAGGGCCTACATAGAAGCTTGTGTTAACTTTCTCCTTGCCAGTGACATTTAAATCAAGCTTACAGTCAAGCTTAATATTTTTGTCTTCCCGCCCGGTGATTTTAATGTTTAGTTCTTTGCCTGTTTTGTTTTCGATAGCAAAGGTACATTCGTAATCCATGCCAAAGGCCAGCTCGTGGTCTTTAGTAATAAGCTCGATTTTGTAGTCTGGGGTTTCTATCATGCGCATTTGCCGACCTGAGCGTTCATAGCCTATGTTCAGGCTTTCGCCGTTCTTTTCCCAGGAATACTCAAAAAGCTCGAAGCCGCCTAACTTTGTGCCGTCAGGGATGATTTCAAATGAGCGAGTAGAATCGGCATACCAATCAGCCTTTTTGAAGAAGTCTGCAAAAAGCGGGGTCGTAAGAATGGTTGGAACAAAATTGGCAAAGTGGGTGCCATCGGATCTGTCTTCCCACATGAAGCCGCATTTTTTGTACAATGGCACTGCGGCTGTATTTCCACTCCATGTAAACAAGTCCAGACGGGGGTAGCCTAGTTCGATTGTGCGTTTTACACATTGAAGTACAAGGGCTTTGCCGATTTTTTTACTTCTGTAATCTGGGCGCACTCCCAAAAGTGGGATGTATGCAGTGTTGGCATCGTAGTAATACCGCCCAAAGCTACAATAGCCCACTACAGTTTCGCCGTCCAGGGCGAGGTAGACATTATAGTGTGAGGCTGTATTATGTTGAGATATTACCTCGCTTGCAGTCTTTATGCCGCTTTCGCCCCCCCAGTCTCCATCCTCTTCCTGGCCGCAGATATTCCAAAATTCCGCAAGGCTTGGGGCATGAGAGGGGGTGTAATCGACGATTTTGATGCCAGAATCCAGTGTTTCGTAAATTTTCATGATGTTCAGCTCCTTTTCCGAGACAATTTGCCATATATCTATAATCGACGTCAAGGGATAGTTTGATTATAAAGGGTATTTCGGTTAAAGTATGGACATCGAAAAATGAAGGAAGTTTTTTTGCCTACGGCAAAAATCGTAAATTTTTTCTGCGCAAAAGCCCGCAGAAGAAAATTTACTAACTAGGAAGTTTTTTTGCCTACGGCAAAAACCGCAAATTTTTTCTGCGCAAAAGCCCGCAGAAGAAAATTTACTAACTAGGAAGTTTTTTTGCCTACAGCAAAAACCGCAAATTTTTTCTGCACAAAAGCCCGCAGAAGAAAATTTACTAACTAGGAGGAAAATATGCAAAAACCAAAAATCGGCATTCGCCCGACAATTGACGGTCGCTGGGGTGGCGTCCGGGAGAGCCTAGAGGCCAAAACCATGGCAATGGCCAAATCCGCAGCAGAGCTCATCTCCGGCAATCTACGTTACCCAGATGGCACACCTCTGGAATGCGTAATCAGCCCCACAACCATAGGCGGAGGCGCGGAGGCTGCCATTTGCGAAAACTTCTTCGCAACGCAAAACGTAGTAGCAACCCTGACAGTTACCCCATGTTGGTGCTACGGCTCTGAGACATTTGACATGAACCCCAACACAATAAAGGCCGTATGGGGCTTCAACGGAACACAACGTCCAGGGGCTGTGTATCTGGCCGCTGTAATGTCCGCATATGCCCAAAAAGGCCTCCCTGCCTTTAGTATCTATGGCCATGATGTCCAGGACTTGGACGATAACACCGTACCCTGTGATGTAGCTGGGAAAATCCTCACATTTGCAAAATGCGCCAGCGCGGTTGGCTGGATGCGTAATAAGTCCTATGTAAATCTTGGTTCTGTGTCCATGGGTATCGCAGGCAGCTATTTCAATGAAAGCTTTTTCCAAAAATACTTAGGCATCCGTGGGGAATGGGTAGACCTTACAGAAATCTTGCGTAGAATGAAGCTTGGCATATACGTAAAGGAAGAATATGAGTTAGCGCTGGCTTGGATTAAGGCAAACTGCAAAGAGGGTTTTGATAAAAACGCTGGTAAAGAACAGCCTGAAATCATCACCAAGTCCAAGGTGGTGCCCCCAGAGGAGGACTGGGATTTCATCGCAAAAATGACGGTAATTATAATGGATATCTTCCATGGCAACTCCAAGCTAGGTGAAATGGGTTGGCATGAGGAAGCCCTGGGCAAAAATGCCGTAGCAGGAGGTTTCCAAGGCCAACGTCATTGGACGGACTGGCTGCCCAACGGGGATTTCTCCGAGGCAATTATGGCGTCCACCTTTGACTGGCGCGGCCCCAAGGAGCCCCAAGTCCTTGCAACAGAAAACGATAATCTTAATGGTGTTGCTATGCTTTTTGGCAAGCTGGTGTCGGATACTGCCCCATGTTTCCATGATGTGCGCACATATTGGAGCCCCGAGGCGGTAGAGCGTATCAGCGGGAAAAAGCCAACCGGCCCAGCAGGGGAAGGGTTTATTCACCTGATAAACTCTGGTGCCACGGCCCTGGACGGTACCGGTGCCGCGAAAAATGAAAAAGGCGAAGGCTGTATGAAGCCCTGGTGGGATATGACCAAGGAAGATATAGCAGCCTGCCTTGATGCCACAGACTGGTGCCGTGCGGACTATGGCTACTTCCGTGGGGGCGGCTACTCCTCTCACTTCAAGAATGTAGCGGAAATGCCCGTAACCTTACTGAGGGTAAATATGGTTGACGGCATAGGCCCGACCTTGCAAATCGCCCAAGGTCATACTGTCCTCCTTGACGAAAAAACACATGATGTCCTTGACCAGCGCACAGACCCGACCTGGCCTACCACCTGGTTTGTGCCGGTGCTTACAGGGCAAGGCGCATTCACGGATGTATACAGTGTAATGGCCAACTGGGGTGCTAATCATGGCGTTACGGTTTATGGCCATGTAGGGGATACCCTGCTGACCCTTGCAAGTATGCTGCGGATTCCTGTTTCTATGCACAATGTTCCCCCAGAAGCTATTTTCCGCCCTCATGCGTGGGCAGCCTTTGGAACAGATAACCCCGAAGCCGGGGACTATCGGGCTTGTGAGACTTACGGAGCACTGTATAAATAACCGGAAGAAAACACATAAGTGATGTAATCTAAACAAAGCGGCTATGCCGCACTGACGCAAACGTCAGTGCGGCATAGCCGCTTTGTATTGGTGGGAAATTATGACTATAAACATGACATAGTGAATATAATTTATACGGCTATCAATCTAAACATAAGGAGTGATTTTTCATGGCCGCGGTTAGTTATGAGTTTCTTCAAGCGCGACTACAGCAAGAGCTATTGGGGGTAGTTAAAAGCGTAAATAACGTATCGCCGGATGCGTACAAGAACATAACTCTTGTCGCCGAAGATGTTCCTTATGACAATGAATTGTCTCAAGCATCGCCTGATATGCTGGGGCTTGATGCAATTAATGTACAAGATGCTATCGATGAAATTGACCGGCTACTAAAATATAACGCGGTCTATGTGTTTGACGCAACGGTGCAATCAGCCCCTCCCAATCTTCCGAGGGGATCTTACCGACAGCATTGGTTATCGCACAAGTATGGTGCTTACATTGGATGCAGGCGAGCCGCCTGTAATCCACGACGCTTATATACCGGGGGCAACATTAAACGAGCCTTATTCGTGGACACCTACAATAACAGGCTCGGATGGTAATCTTAGTATATATGTCACCGTGAGCAGTGGAACTTTGCCAACGGGTTTATCCATCAGTGGTACAACTATATCGGGTACACCAACAGTAGACGGGCAAAGCTGCCAAATTACCGTGACTGCGTCCAATGACTATGAACCAGGTGGAGTATCGCGAGTGTATGCTCTATATGTGTCGCGGGCGGCACGGATTAACACTTTATCTCCTTTGCCGTACGGTATCGTAGGTATTCCGTATGCATTTACGTTAAGCGCATACGGCGATGAGCCGGTATGGTGGCACTTAGGCGGCGATTTGCCACCAGGGTTAAGTATGGACGCAGATGGTCTTTTGTCCGGCACGCCTACCGCACTGGGGACATACTCATTCTCGGTACAGGCGGCAAATGACTACGGCTTTGAAAATAGATTGTATGAGTTAACTGTGTATGAACTGCCTGTAATAACAACAACTGTTTTGGGCTATGCTCGCCTTGGTAGAAGCTATTCCACACAGCTAACGGCAACAGGCTCTATGCCTATTACTTGGTTTATTACAAGCGGAAATTTGCCAACGGGATTATCCCTAAATCAGAACACGGGAATCATCCACGGCGAACCCGTTGAAGGCGGAAGCTTTACCTTTACGGTTATTGTTACAAATGTCGCAGGCCGCTCCACTCCTGTAATATTTACTATTGAAGCGGGCAATGCCCTTGCGATTATAACCGCTTCACCTTTGCCCTACGGAATTGTTGGTATCCCGTATACGCCGCTAACATTTGAAGCGGAAGGACTTGAGGATTCTTTTATCTATACATGGTCATGGGTGGCACAGTCCGGGTCATCTTTCCCGCCAGGGCTTACATTAAACGCAATTTCAGGCGTATTATCTGGGACACCGTCAGCTATAGGTATCTACAATGTTAACGTTACTATCACAGGGGGTGGAAGCACCACCACCGCGCCCTTTGTAATAACCATTGGTGCCCCCCCATCATTACCTCAAACCCTAGATTGGGGGGTGGTATATCCAGGCCTTACAGTATAGTCTTGCATGCAGTGGGAACGCTCCCTATTACATGGGAAATGATAGAATGGCCTACCCCTGCCGCCGATATAAGCATATGCTGCGAAGGTGTGTTATCTTGGCTTGTACCAGTGGCAGGAGACTATACATTTACCGTTGTTGCGTCCAATATGTTTGGTGACTCTGCTCCTGTGGAATTTTCTTTAACGATTACCACACCCTCTATAATTGATGTGGATTTGGATGATGGCATTGTAGGCATCCCTTATTCACATACCTTTACCGCCATTGGTGCAGAACCACGTGAGTGGTCCCATACTTCCGGTAATCTGCCGCCAGGGCTTTCTTTTGACCCAGTGACAGGTACCTTATCAGGCAATCCCTGGAGCACAAGGATTATGTAAGTTTACAGTAAGAGCAGAGAATATAACCGGTCCCGACTATGCTGACACACGGCAATTTACAATATCAATCGGAGCCAGCGGCGCACCTGTTATAATCAACAATCCCGTGTTGTATGCAATAAGAGGTGAGCCGTATTCCTTGACCTTGGAGGCAACAGGTGACCAGCCAATTACATGGTCGTTGGCGGATGGCTCAACCCTTCCTGACGGATTATCCTTAGTTGATGATGAAATATTGGGCACTCCGACAGTTGCAGGGGTATATAACTTTACCATCGCCGCCGAGAACGATGCCGGCATTGACTATAGAACATTTATCATGACGATTGCCAATCCCCCTGCCATAATCACGATTTCATTACCGGATGGAACCACCGGCACGTCATATTCGATAGGTCTAGTAGCTACCGGCGACACCCCAATATCGTGGCAAGTGGTGCCATCAAGCGGCAGCGAAACAGGATTGCCCCCCGGACTATCTCTAGATACCGGTACAGGAGAAATCCATGGGGCACCTACTACAGCCGGTACCTTTACCTTTAGCATAAGAGCCACTAATGGAGTCGGTTATGATACTGTTCCGTTCTCCATAAATATTTTACTTGCAGGTGGCACATTTATTACCGGCAAAGAAATCGGCAACCTATTTATTACCGGGAAAGAAGTTTTCAGAGCATATGTAGGTGGGGTCAGAATATTCTAACCCCTGTATATGAAAATCTAGTCTGTAATACAACACGTGTACATTATCGCTCTTCATAATGCCCAGCAATGTACCGTAAGGTGGGGGATACTCTGCTTTGCTTTATACATATGTTTAGGTTGCGAACCTCAACTGGCTTAAAGCGGCAGATTTTCTTAAATCCAACAGTTGTTCCTTCATATAACACACACCACTTGCCATCTATCTCTGCCATAATGGAAAAGGCTTCTATCCGTTGGCTTTCCGTGGTTTGCTCACATAAAACAATATGGGTTAAGGTTTTTGGTTCCTCCAGGCTTATTTCAATTTCTTCAGTTTCGTTACTGCCCATCCAATAGGTGTCGTCATCCACAAGGATATTATGACCGCAGCTTGCCCTTGCGTCGGCTAATAGGTTTTGAGAATAAATACTCCTAATGCAGTCGCCTAACTCCTTTAGTCGGGCTGCATCTGCGGGATTTATCTGTCCCTTGGTGTCTGGTGGGATGTTGAGCAAAAGAACCGCGTTACCCCCCACGCTCTTTTCGTAGATATCTAAAAGATTTTCCAGGCTGCGGACTTGGTTGTCTTCTTTTGGATGGTAAAACCAACCGGGTCTTATGGATACATCCACCTCAGCCGGGTACCAGCACAGCTCACCCCCTCGTTTTAGCTCTTCTTCTAAAAAATCCCTTGAACCCAGGTCTTCATCTTGGGAGCTCAGGGGTTTTTGTCTGAATGCGGTATCGTCGCTTTGTTGGGATAGCGCCGCTGTTGTTTCTGTTTTTCGCATACGGCTTGGCACCACCGACCACTCGCTTGGGCGAGTATATCCTGCCTCGTTGCCAATCCAGCGGACGTCCGGGCCGCATACTGCAATAACTGCATCGGGTTGGTTTTTCCTTATTACGGCATAATATCGATTCCAGTCATATACTTGTTTTTTACCATTAGGGCCTTCGCCGCATGCCCCGTCGAACCATAGGGAGTAAAGGGGGCCATATTTTGTTGTTAGTTCTTCTAATTGTGCACAAAAGTAATCGTCATATTCAATACCACTGCCGTATGTTGGCGCGTTCCTATCCCATGGGGAAAGATATACACCCATTTTAAGTCCGTATTTGGTGCAGGAGTTCGCCAAGGAAGCAACCACATCCACAGGCCTTGGGGAATACATAACACTGTGCTTTGTATGTGCAGTATCAAATAGGCAAAACCCATCATGATGCTTGGCTGTGATGATGCAGGCAGTTATGCCTGCGGATTTTAGGGCCTGACACCACTGGTCTGTATCTAGGTCAGTTGGGTTGTAGTCACGTGGACTTTCCTTGCCGTTGCCCCACTCCCGGTCTGTAAATGTGTTGATGCCGTAATGTAAAAATGCGGTGAAGCCAAGAGCCTGCCATGCGGTTTGCCTTTCACTTGGTCGCACGGATGTCAGTTTGTTGACAAAAGAATCCATATCTAGCCTCCTTGGTTGAATAATTTCGTATATATGGCCAAATTGTTTAAAAGCACGTTTGTCCATTTTAGGTTCATTCACTATAATAGTCCGCTCTTTATATATGTGTAAAGAAATTTCACATTGGTGAAATCTGCTCAGCTTAGGTAATTTTATTGGTCAAAACGGACTTTTACCACTTTGATATCACATTCAAACAATAGCCATTCACTGAATCGCTAAAAAATGCCCGATATTTTACATTATCTCCTAACATAAATAACAAATTGCTGCTATCTAATAATTGGTGAATAATACAGATAAGTGAACCAACCAATGAAAGGGCGATAGCAATGATAGACGCAATGCCTAAGGTAAAGCGCAAGGGGAAAGGCGTATTGGCCTATCTTAAGGAAAACTGGGACTTGTATGTAATGCTAGTACCGGCGGTAGCCTTTATTGCCATTTTTGCCTACTGGCCCATGTATGGGGTCTTGATGGCGTTTCAGAATTTTAATCCTTTCCAGGGGATATTCGGCAGCCCATGGGTAGGGCTGGCGCATTTTGAGCGGTTTTTTGGGACGCCTACCGCAATGCGTATAATAATGAACACCGTTATCCTGTCCGTTCAGACATTAATATTCACATTTCCCGCGCCGATTATTCTTGCAATTATGCTTCATTACTGTATCAGCAAGCGATTTTCACGGATTGTACAGAGTGCCACATACTTTCCCTTTTTTATAGCCACGGTTGTGCTAGTAGGGATGATGCATCTGTTTTTTTCCCCATCGGTAGGTATAGTCAATCATGCTTTGGAAGCACTTGGTGGGCAACGGATTGTGTTTATGGCTGATGCCGCCTGGTTTAGGCCTTTGTTTGTCGGCTCTCGAGTATGGCAGGGGACAGGGTTTGGAGCAATTATCTTTATAGCGGCGTTGGCAGGCGTTGATCCGACATTGTACGAGGCTGCTACAATAGATGGTGCCAGCAAGTGGAATCGGATACGTCATATCGACCTGCCAACGATTATGCCAACAATTATTATCATGTTGATTTTATCCCTTGGCTCAATTATGAGCGTAGGCTTTGAACAGGTCTTCTTAATGCAAAATCCCCGTAATACCGAGGTATCGGAGATTATTGCGACATATGTATATAGAATGGGACTTATGGAAGGACGGTTTAGCTTTGCGGCGGCGGTTGGACTTTTCAACTCTGTTGTTAACTTCGTCCTGTTAATTATCGTCAATTTTATTGCCAAAAAAGTAAGCTCGACATCTCTATGGTAAAGGAGCTCCCAAATGGAAATGGTTGGTATGCGCGTAGATAAACCCAAAAAGCCCAATGATTACAATAAGAGACGGTTTCGTCTTTTTGGGTCGGATTTATCCTTTGATATCATTAACACATTCTTCTTAATCTTGATTTTTGCTGTGGTAACCTATCCCCTTTACTACATTATTATTGCGTCCTTTAGCGCGCCTGAGTTAGTACTTAACGGGCAAGTTACTATATTTCCTAGAGGATTTCAGCTTGGCAGTTACGAGCGAGTGTTCAACAACCCAGATGTACTACGGGGGTACTGGAATACGATTCAATACACAACCGTGGGCACCATTGTAAACATGCTTGTGACTATCCCTGCGGCTTATGCCATGTCACGGTCTGACCTTAAGGGTCGTGGTATTTTCATGCTATTTTTTGCTTTTACCATGTTCTTTGGTGGTGGTATGATTCCGACTTTTCTGGTGGTTCAGAGGCTTGGGCTGTTGGATACATTCTGGGCAATGATTTTCCCAGGTGCCATGAGCGTTTGGAATCTGATTATCTGCCGTAATTTCTTCCAAAACAACATCCCTAAAGAATTGCTCGAATGCTCTCAAATGGATGGATGTACAAATCGCCGATTCTTTATGCAGATTGTGTTGCCGCTTTCCAAGGCAATTCTTGCAGTAATGGTGTTGTTTTATGCGGTGGGTCATTGGAACTCCTTTTTCAATGCACTGATTTATCTCAGAGATGATGCAAGAATGCCGTTGCAAATGGTATTGCGTCGTTTGTTGGTTTTGGCACAGCCTGACCCAAATCTTGGCGCGGAGATGATGGAGGACTGGGTAAGGATGCTTATGGAAGTAGAAATGCTCAAGTATGCGTTGGTAGTTGTTGCAAGTGTCCCGATTTTAATACTCTATCCCATTGTACAAAAGCACTTTGCTCAGGGTGTAATGATTGGCTCTATTAAAGGGTAACATAGTGCAGGATGTCGAAGATGCTGTACACCCTGTTGGTTTGCGAGAATGTTACCGGTTCTATCAACTAAAACCGGATGCATATAAAACGAAAAGGAGAGATTTCATGAAAAAAGTATTATTACTCGTCGTATTGCTGGCACTTGCGGGAGCATTGTTTGTAGCTTGCAACCGGGATAACGACGAACCATCGGCAGTAGCCGATGCAACACCAATACCGCAAGCAGAGACCCCAGCGACAGAAGATTCAGCACAGGACTCAGTCGACAGGCCAGATTCATGGCTGGTAGACGAACAAGTAACAATTACATTGGCTGCATCCTTAGCACCTAACTGGGGACATCCCACAGAAGGAAGCTTTTGGGCGTGGATGGAGGAGCACACCAATGTCAATGTTAATTGGGTAACATTTTTGTCTTCAGAAGCTACAGAGCAATTTGCTCTCATGATGGCTGCAAGGGATTTACCCGATGCATTTATCGGTGGACTCGGAGGCGGTACTGAAAACATCTTACTTTATGGTGTAGAGTTGGGTGTTTACATTCCTCTTAATGATTTAATTAACAGCTATGCGCCTAACTTCCTGCGCCGCGGCCTAGCAGAAAACCCCAATCTGCTAAGCTTACTCACAGCACCCGATGGTAATATCTACTCTCTTCCTGTAATACATCCACCGGGAGAGCGGGTATATAATACAATGGCAATCAACCAGACATTCTTGGATGCTCTTGAGCTGGATGTACCCACTACCTTAGAAGAAGTAGAGGATGTGTTAATAGCTTTCCGTGACGGTGATCCTCATGGTGACGGAACACAGGTTATTCCCCTGAGCTTCTTGTTTACATGCTGGGGTGCTGCAGACCACAGTCCTTGGTTTGCACCATTTGGTGCGCCACTTACCAATGACCTTGTACTAATTGAAAACGGCCAGGTAACATTCCAAGGTGCCCAGGAATACTTCCGTGACGGTGCTCGTTGGTTGGCTTCCCTTTATGCACAAGGTTTGGTAGATCTTGAAGTATTTACCTATGACCAAACCTCATATCGCGCCCGTGCCGGTGCTGATCCTGTTGTTTTTGGAATATGGTCGAGCTGGAGTCCATGGGCTGATGCAGGTGCCCAAGGTCATCACTTTACAACACTTATGCCTCCTATCCAAGGTCCTGCTGGTGCTCATGTATTATGGAACGAAGTAACAGGCATCACCCGCGATGTATTCCATATTACAAGTGATGCAAGTGACCCAGGGTTGTTGATGCGCTGGGTGGACGTATTCTATCAAGATGTTGAAACAGCGTTAAGGGCTACCCGTGGCCCCGGTCCCGGTCAAGCATGGTTCTATACCGATGATGGTCTTATCCAGTGGGTAACGCCGCTTCCTGACGAGTATATTCGTGGTATGAATGAGCTTCCATTTGCGCCGGGTATTTTAGGTGCGGAATTTGCCGCGATGCAAGCACCATTGCTTGAACCAGATTTAAAAGTTGAGCATATAGAAAATGTTTTGACCCCATATGCTGCCAACTTCTTTAACGGCACTTGGAATCGCTGGCCTATGACCTTTATGAGTGCTGCCGAAAGTGATGAACTATCCTTTATAGAAGCTGACTTAATCCCGTTTGCTAACAGAATGCTGGCAAGTTGGATTGCCGGTGAAAGAAATGTAGACGATGATTGGGAGCAATATCTCCGCGATTTAGATGCATACGGTCTGCAACGCTGGCTACAAATTCGTCAAGATGTATTTGACCGATTCCAAGCAGGAAGCTAATATAAACTGCTTCAGAAAATAGGAGAACAAGCTTGAAGTGCAGTTTGTTTTGCCGTATTTCAGAAGAAGTCAATTTATAGCGAATTAGTTCGCTATACGTCATAATAAAAAGCTGCCGCAGTAAAATAATGTGGCAGCTTTTTATATGTTAGGAAATTGCATTCGCAATTTCACTGTTGCTTGTCGGAGACAAAAGTGGCGGAGCCGTTTTGTTCCGTTGAATATTGACTTGCAATATATTATAGTTACTCACCATGAGAACAAGCAGCTTAGTTCCAGTGGAATCACTGTATAAAGTCATATGATAGGAGGGGGAATACAAATGGGTAACAAGACCTTTTTTAATAGAAAAAGCGTAATTTTCAAAGTTGCCGCTGCATTTCTTATTCTGGTCATAATTCCATTTAGCATTGGCCTTGTATTGCTAAACATATCCTACGAAGAGCAAATTCGCAGTAGATGGCTTTCTGAAAATGAAACACGTTTAATCGCTATGCAAGATGAGGTAACCAATATCCACTTAGACCTAAACTCCATGTTGGTACAAATCCGTCTTGATGATGCTTTCTCTCCTCATAGGATTGGGCGAAACAGTTATCATTTAATGCTAGCCATGATGCAACTACGTAGATATCATGCCACCAATAATGCACTACATACTCTTGCATATGTGGAAAGATTTCATGGTTTCATCCTTTCAAATACATCCTCAGATGACAGAGGTAATTTTGCATCAAGATTCTTTAGTGCCGATGATATGCAACAAAGTCTATTATGGTACAGCATTGACACAAGTAATAATGATGCCTTTGCTGAGCCATTAATGGTTATTTCTTCAGCTACAACAAGGGGTAATATCCTTGTATATGCAGCAAACATGCGAGATACAAGGATTCTTGATACTCCTGTATTACTGGTTTTGTTGGATGCCCTTGCCATTGAAACTCAACTCTCTGGCTCTCTCCCAATGGAGTCTGCCGGTTTGTTGATTACGAATAGGGATGGTAAGGTATTGCTTTCCACTGGGAATGTACCTGCTTATGTAACGTCACATGGTCTATCAGAATGGAAAAGCAATGAAAATCATCATGACTATCTATTATCATATTCGATTGCAGCCAATGGTTGGAGTTACTATATGTTTCTCCCCGTAACGGATTTGCTGCAAGAAGTCCGAGGCGCAACCAGGCTATATGCTTTTTTTGGCTTGGCCTTTGCAGGTGCTAGCATATTATTTTTTGCCTTAAGTTATAAATTCAACTTCCTGCCCCTCAGAAGATTCGTGCGCTTAGTACGCCAAAATAACCATGACGAAATGAAACCCCTGCCTAAAGGTAGTGAGTATGAACTAATCTATGCTGGATATCAGGCCCTTGTCAAAAAAACCGACTCAATACAACGACAGCTGGATGAGTCATACCCAATACGCCGTAGCTCCTTGCTTCATCGATTAATCTTCGGCGGGATTAATGAAAAAGAGGGATTGGAAGAGTCCCAGGCATTGGCTCTTAACCTGGAGGGCAAGAGATTCTTTACTGTGGTGCTGCTGTTTTCGGCAGACGGAGAAGACTTTGCCCATGCCAGAATACAGGAGTCTATCCAGGAATACATGGATGAGAACAAGTTGGGATATCTTGTGACAAATGTACTTGATGATGCTCTTACACTGTTGCTATGCTTACCCTTTCCAGAGCAAGAGGCTCATAAACTGGAAGTGGTGAGACTTCAAGCAGTATTAAACATCCATACCATGGCCTGTGCTGGAGGGATTTATAGCCGGCTCGGTGACATCAGGCTGTCATTCCAAGAGGCGGTACGCACATCCAGATATCGGAGTATTGCTAATAAAAACACCTGCATAACCTTCTCCGAAACGGGTGAGGACTCAGCATTCTCCCGCATCTACCCTACCAAGGTAGTACAAAGTTTCTATCAGGCACTTCATAGCGAAGATTCCGATGCAGTGCTCGCCCATATCCAAGAAGTACGATGTCTTATGGATGGGTTTACGATAACCCTGTGTAGATGCATCTACTGTGATCTTGCATTTGGTATTTTTCATTACTTCCAAAATCAATCCCCTGTGCCGCCCTTAAATGCGGAGCTGTTAGATGGCATAACTCAGGCATTAGAAACCCAAGAAATGCGGGAAATGCTAATGCTAATGGGTCATCTAGAAAGCAGTTTTCTTGATATAATCGGGGAAAAGGTAAATGTAAAATTGGTTGACCGCGTACGCCAGTACATTGATAACCACTTCCATGAATCAAGCTTATCAATTCTGGAAATAGCGGATGCTCTACGAGTATCCACTGGGCACCTTAGTCGTAGCTATAAAAAAGACGCAGGCGAAACCCTGCTCAACTATATAAACAACAAGCGAATAGAAAAAGCCAAGACCCTTCTGTCAGATACAGACATGCCACTACATGAGGTAGTGCAGGAGATAGGATACCTGGATGTATCTAGCTTCCACAGGAAATTCAAGTCCACAGTCGGACTTACTCCTGGTGCGTATCGTGATAAAACATCGTAAAAATCACAATCTCCGGTCGGGCAAAAATCCGGGGTATAATATAATAGTCCCCAATGCCACTGCTAGTAAAAACAGGCACCCCATCCTGGGAATAAGCAAACCCTCGTCCAAACCGTGTTCCATACTCGGTAATACTGCCCCGCAGCAAATATATAGGAAAACCAAAGAACGTAATCTGTCCTCTATGGGTATGACCGGATAATATTAAATCAATGCCATCGGTAGGATACTGCATCGCAACATCAGGATTATGAGAAAGAAGCAAAATAAAATCCTCGGGATATGCACCGGTTATGGCACTTTCAATACAGTGGGTTCTATGCCACAGATCCCGAATGCCGGCAAGATAAAACCCCTGTCTAATATGGGTTCCGTAATTACTAAGGGGGGTAATCCCAAGCTCAATCATAAGGGGAAAAACCCTCCAATATGCATCATGATTGCCTTCCACCCCAAAAATGCCGTCAGTTGTTACAATTTCGGCAATTGCTTGCAACGTCCCCTGATAATGCCCATCAAGCATAGAAAAATCCCCGCCAAGGAGCAGCAAATCTAAGTTGCGCTGATTGAGTTCAGCGGTTATGTTTCTCATAGTCTCATCGGGTATCCTATGGAAATCTGTCATAAACGCAATGCGATAGCCATCCAACTCCTCAGGCCAGTTGACCGAACGAAACTCAATTTCTACATAGTGGATGCTTCTGTCTAGGGTAAGTGCATGTACAAGATGCACCATGGGAATGAGTGTAAGCACAAGGCCGATTGCCACAATAATTCTGCTACCGCGCCCATGCTTGGAAAAAAGCATACCAAAAAAGGCTCCGATTCCGCCAAATGCCAAGGTGGCAAGCATCATCAGAGCCCGATACATACATCGTTTTTTTTGCTTTAGAGGTTTTTCGAATTTATATAGGAGGAATGCTAAAACATTCGCCATTACAATAATAATGACAAGGAATTCGATAACACCAAAACGAAGAATCATATTCGCAATAAACCGCAATGCTTACCTCCTAACAGTCCATTATAGACCGACTTCACCATCCAAGCATGAAAGTTTTCGAATGGGGGCGGCTGCGCCGCCCCCACGCACTCCTTCTTTCATATTAATGCTTGGCCGTCCTCAATTTCCCAAGCTCCTCAGCCAAAATCGGCTCACGTATCCTAATAAATGTACCCTTAACCCCAAGGGATCGGGTTTCTATTACGCCAGCACCTTCCAGTTTCCTTAATGCTGTGACTATAATAGAGCGAGTGAATCCTAGCTTATCTGCTATATTGCCTGCTATCAGCCGCCCTTCTATGCCGTTTATGGCTCCGATTACATGAACTGCTGCCTCCAGCTCAGAATAGCTTAATACATTGATGACCTCGCGGACTGCTTCTGCTCGCTGCTTGTGTTGGAGTTGGGCTTGTTTTTCTAGATGGCGCAGCTGCATTATACATATGCAAGCAGCGATTTCCAGCATTTGTTCCTCGTTTGGGGTAAAGGGTGAGTTCTGTCGGCTTATTGAAATACGCCCGAGGATTGTCTCTCCTGCCAGGATTGGCTTTTCTATGGAATATTGCGGGTTTTCAGGCCGATAACCACATGAGGGCAGAGCTTCAGCGATTGCTTTTCCGTTGCGGCTGGTTAGATGTACCCACCCATCAGTATGACTCCTTAACAAATTAACAAGCCCAGCCAACCAACTGTCTTCATCGGCAGACATAAGTAGTTGGCTAAGCTGGGCTATAAATGTATTCATATCTCCCCCCGTAGCTATGCATTTCTTCCGGTGCAGCACTTTCCTTTGGGAAAGCCTTACTCTGTGCGTGGGCTGTCACGTTAAGAATGCCATAATATCAAGGCTCGTCATCCCGGATTTAATCCAGGAACCCATTACCGTTGTAGAAAGACTAAGGGAATCCCGGGCTGGTCGTAAACGCAAAAAGCGCGTTTACTGCTCGCCCATGCGACCTGGGTCAAGCCCGGGATGACGGACTTTTATTGCTCCTTAATGTGACAGCCCCTGGGATTTGTCACTTTGGTCGAAGGTTTTTTGGTCTGTATTAATCTTCGTCCTCACGCTCAGGTGCCTCTGTGGCATAGGTACAGGCTGAGCACGCTATTACCCTCTTCTTCCGGCCTTTTTCTACCAGGTATGCACCGCAGTCTGGGCAGGATTCGCCGGTGGGCAGGTTCCAGGATATAAACTCGCAGTCCGGGTTCTTTTCACAGCCATAGTAATTGCGGCCCTTTTTCGAGCGTTTTATAACAACTTTTTCGCCGCAGAGGGGGCAAGCCACCCCTGCTTCTTCGAATATCGGCTTTGCGTTGCGGCAATCCGGAAAACCAGGACAGGCCAAGAATTTTCCAAATCGGCCATATTTTATTACCATGTTTTTTCCGCAATGCTCACATAGTATGTCGGTTTCTTGATCCTTAATTTCTATCTCACCGATTTGCTCTTCTGCTTCCTGGATTTTTTCTTCCAAAGGTGGGTGGAAGCCTCGCAGCAGATGCTTCCATTCTAGTTCGCCCAATTCTACCCGGTCCAGGTCATCTTCCATCCTGGCGGTAAAATCGGCGTCTACTATGTCCTCAAAGTAATCGTTCATTATATCGTTTACGATTTCCCCAAGCTCCGTGGGGTGCAGTACCTTATTTTCCTTTGTTACATAATAGCGATTCATTAGAGTGGTGATGGTCTGGGCAAAGGTACCAGGGCGGCCAATTCCTAATTCTTCCATGGTTCTGACCATGCTGCCTTCGGAATAACGAGGGGGTGGTTGGGTAAAATGTTGGGCTGGATTAAAGGAGGCTGCCGTCAGCTTATCTCCTTCTTTTAGAGCCGGCATTTTTACGTCTTTCTCAGAATCCTCGTTTTTGCTGTACACCGCAAGATATCCGTCAAATTTTAGCACCGAACCGCTGGCCCTAAAGATTGTGTCTCCGGCAGAGATTTTCATCGCAAGGGTGTCATAGACAGCCGGTGTCATTTGGCTGCCGACAAATCGCTCCCAGATAAGCTTATACAGCTTATATTGCTCTGGCGACAGGGAGGATTTTACCTTGTCGGGATGACGAGCAACGCTGGTTGGGCGGATAGCTTCATGAGCGTCTTGGCTGCGGCCTCGGGTCTTGTATTCCGGTCTTTCTGTGGGTAGATAGTCCTGGCCATGTTTATCAAGTATGTGTGTTTTTGCGTCTTCATATGCCTCATCGGAAACCCTGGTGGAGTCTGTACGCATATAGGAGATAAGGCCTACAGCACCTTCCCCTGCGATATCTGTTCCTTCATATAATTGCTGGGCTATGCGCATGGTACGCACAGTGGCATATCCAAAGAGTTTTGATGCCTCCTGCTGCATTGTGCTGGTGGTAAAGGGAGGGTTGGGTTTCTTGGTACGGGTGCTTTGCTTTACCTCTTGGACTGTGAAATCAGCTTTCTTTATTCCCTTGATTATAGCTTGAGTATCAGCTTCGGTTTTTAGCTCTTTTTTATTGTTGTCTGAGGCCACATACCGTGCGGTGAGCTTGCTTTTTTGACCTTTTGCTTCTAGGTTGACTTCCAGACTCCAATATTCCTCGGGAATAAATTGCTGGATTTCTTCTTCCCTGTCACAGATTAGCTTTAGTACAACGGATTGCACCCGTCCTGCGCTGGTGCCTTTGCGGACTTTTTTCCAGAGTAGGGGAGAGATGCCATAGCCTACCATGCGGTCCAGTATTCGCCGGGCTTGTTGGGCGTCTACCAGGTTCATGTCAATGGGACGGGATTCTTTTATCGCCTTTTTTACGGCGGTCTTTGTGATTTCGTTAAAGGCTATGCGCTCTGTGTCCTTATCCTCTAATTTAAGGGCATGAACCAAGTGCCAGCTTATGGCCTCGCCTTCTCGGTCAGGGTCAGTGGCGAGATAGATTTTGCTTGCGGCCTTAGCTTCTTTGCGCAATTTGGCCAGGATATCGCCCTTGCCTCTTATGGTGATGTATTTTGGCTCATAGTCATTGGCGGCGTCATAACCAAGCTGGCTCTTTGGCAAGTCACGGACATGGCCTACACAGGCCTCTACTTTATAGTTGGATCCTAGGATTTTTCTGATTGTCTTTGCTTTGGATGGGGACTCTAGGATAACAAGATTTTTTGCCATTCGTATTCCTCACTTTATGTTGTTCTTGCGTATCTTGCGCCGGGAAGTTTTTTTATCAGGCCTTTTAGCTCCAGGGTTGTTAGTAGAAAATGCAGGTTCATGGAGGGCAAATTAGTGCTCATAACCATGCTGTCAAAACTTACCGGATCAAAAGTCAGGCTATCATATAATAGTTTTTCTTCAGGTGCAAGGGAGTTTATGGCCTCCTCTTGTATTTTGTTAAGAGTAATACCTCCATGGGCATACTGGTTGTCTGGCTCGGATGTATCCACTTTGGCAGAGAGCCCCAGTGTAAACAGTACGTCGGTATAGTCGGTAACGGGGATTGCACCCTCTCTTATTAGGTGATTGGTTCCGGCACTTAAAGGGCTATTTATATTGCCTGGTACAGCCAGCACATCTCGTCCCTGCTCTGCTGCTTGATCCACGGTTATTAGGGTCCCACTTTTTTTGCTGGCCTCTGCAACTATTATTCCCCGACATAGGCCACTTATTATACGGTTGCGTGCTGGGAAAAAAGCAGCGATGGGTTTTGTCCCTGGTGGATACTCCGAAAGGACGCAACCGTTTTCGACTATCTTATCTCGTAGCTGTCTATTTTCTGCAGGATAACAAATATCCGCGCCACAGCCTAGTACGGCTATGGTTTTGCCCCCAACGTCCACCGCTCCTTTGTGAGCCATACTGTCCACTCCTCGAGCAAGACCGCTTACGATTACGATGCCGTTTTCAGCTAAAGGCATTGCCAACAGCCTGGCTGCTTGCAGGCCATAATCAGAGCATTTTCGCGAGCCAATAATTGCAATCTTGTTGGTGGCATCGGCAGGCAGTTCTCCTATATAAAAAATCCCCACCGGTGGGTCGGGGATTGACCCAAGCAAAGTGGGGAAACGGTCATGGTTGCGAGATAGGAAGGCCATCTCTTTGGATTCCATCTCTTTAAGTAAAATTTCTATAAAATCAAGATTGCGATTTTTAGTTAGATTGTTGAGGGCGTTGTCGGTGAGATTACCCAGGGTTTTTACATGGGTAGGATGTGCGGTGAAAATCTCCCGGGCAGTATCAAAGCGCGACAGTAGGAGGTTGAGCTTGCGGGAACCCAACTGAGGCACCAAGGTCGATAGCCATAACATGTAGATTTCGTCGCGCATCAAACATCCTCAATCATAGCACGTACATCATCGGCAAAAGCCCTAGCCGCTGTCTCACCCAAGTATGCCATATGGCCGGAAGGATATTCGGCGAATTTTACACGGGATAAATCCAGGCCAATATGATTGGCCAGATAACGAGCTTGCCCCATTTGACATTGTATATCGTAAACCCCTGAGGCGAAGAGCACTTTAAGCTCCGGGTTCCTGCGCATGGATGCTGTCAGAGATTTGGCACAGGAACGCTTGCTTTCTCTTTTCCAAGCCTTGCCAACATCCCGTGAGATGGCGACATACTTGCGATTATGAGTTATGTTTAGGGATTGTTTGAAAGCACCGGAAATAGCAGCCATAAAAGAAGGTGTATATTGAGCTATGGCTGCATCGTCACGGACCATGTTTTCCATGGTGTAATCTTTGTTTAAGGGGAGAGTGAAACGGCTATCGTATACACCAACCTCCAAACCCTTGTCTTTTAGCACCAGTTTGAGGTACTCCCATTTATTTGGCCTAAGATTATGCTCTAATACAGTTTCTTTTTTAAGGCCGGAGAAATAGGCAACTTTTTTGGCAATGGCATCTCTCTTTTTTGAGGGTAGGCTTGCGCCTTGGAAGAGTGCGGTTATGTACTCATCCCCGCAGAAATCATAAGCTTTTTGAATAAAATCCTCCAAAGTGCCTTCTAATTTATTATGATACCAAGTGGTTGCGGCCATAGATGGCAGTATTAGTGCCGCATCCTCTACGGTGTCAAAGGATAGAATTTCACCTGTTTGACCGATAGCATTACCCAAAAGCACCAGACCATTAATCCCCACGCAGCTAAACTCGCTTTGGCTGCTGCCTGACAAGGACTCAGCCAAGAGTGCTGCGCGGTTTGTGCCATAGCTTTCTCCCATGAGATATTTTGGGGATTGCCAGCGGCTATACTTGGCCAGCCACTGTTGTATTAAAGTATTGAAACAGTCGGCGTCGTTATCCATGGTGTAAAACCGCTCACCCGCCTCACTATCTAAAAGAAGGCCCCAGCCTGTGCCAACAGGGTCGATGAAAACCAGGTCTGCTATATCAATAAGGCATAGCTCGTTGTTTTCTACTCTGTATGGGGGTACAGAAGGAGTGTTTACAGCCTCTGGGTCATCATATCTTACTCGCCAAGGACCAAAGAGCCCTACATGAAGCCATAAGGAGCCTGAGCCTGGACCGCCGTTAAAGAAGAAAATAACAGGACGTTGGGAAGAATCTTCTACATCGCTTCTAAAATATGAGTAGGTGAACATGGATCCAAGTGCTTTTCCGGCTTCGTCGTAGAATACATTGTCCTGGCAAATGGCATTAAAGGGTATGGTTTTGCCGTTTTCTAACTTTACCGAACCTTGGGATTCATAGGAATTAGCATTGAATACTTCTGGCATAAGGGCAAGTTTTGATTTTTCTGTTTTCTCCATTTTTGTGTCCTTTCATTTTTTATTTTATAGCTGGGTCTATAATATCCCATTTTTTATTACATTCAAAGCTTTTTTGCGTTTACGGCTTCCATTTGCCGTGATAATATCTTCAAAAAGTACGAGGAGGCAGCTATGGGAACGAAAATATACGCAATCGTATCCGTAGACAATGATTTCAAGGTGTCGTTTGCCGAAGACAGTCTCCCTAAAAAGGTTTCCGGTGTTACGCTGGTTGCCGACACCCATAGGGCCATTGTCCGCGTTGTCAAATTGACCAAGGCTGATAAAAAGCTCACCCCAAAAATAAAATGGAGGTTGGTGCAAGAAAATTTCCCTCTTGGTATATTGCTTAGTGAAGAAACCCATTACTTCGATGGTCGCGTGTTTACGAATGGCGAAGGGGAGCATTGTTTCTTAATGGTAGCTCTGCCAAAAAATATTTCTCAGGCGATAGCTGATATAGCTGTAGAAAAATTCGAGAGCATACATAAAATCAGTCGCTTGGATACAATAGAACATCTGATGTTTGCCTATTATGCCCGTAAAACAGAAAAACCCCACGCCCAGTGGATTATATATCCTCAGGATGAGGGGTTTAGAATTTTGCATATGGAGGCAGGAATGCCATGCGGTGCTTACTATATGAGTAACCGCGTGGATATGCGGGAAGCCGAGCTTGGCCGAGTATGGGAAGTGGCAGTTCCTGATAATGTGGTGATACTGAGGCGAGAGTCATTTGCTGATGGTTTGTGGATTGAGGAGTTTGTACAGAGTAGAGGAGATGCTATTATTACTTGCGAGGCAATACCTAACTTGACGGCGATTGCTATGCATTAAGGTGATGGAGGGAATATGATTCAGCAGGAACAAGATTGGTTGATGCGCCAAGTACAAATGCTTGTGCAGTTTGTAGCCCGTATTCTTTTTGGTGTAGACAATTTTTTGGATAAAATGGACGAAGTACAGGCAAGCGAGATGGGTGAACTTTATGTTCATGTAAATAAACTATTATTAGGTGGCAATATTTGCGATGCTGAAGACTCGTTATATGAAAGTTTTAACGAAAGTAAGGATTATTTACGCCTTGCGTTGTGGTTTTACAGTGAGTTAAATAAAATGACTGATGAGAATCTGGGGTCATCTGATTTTTCACGGGAAGAAGTATATGATGGTTTACGGGATATATTATCTCGAGGGGGCATCCCGTTTCCGACGATTGTATAAACAATATAGATGCTTCATCCCGTAAAAGCATTTTCAATATGGGATGTATAGACCTGGCCGTCACGCAATAGTACTTCAATCACATCGAATCTGATATTACTGTCCGTCAGGCTGTAGAAAGTCAGGAAGGCCAACGCAGTTTTTATTATTCGTTTTTGCTTAGTGGGAGTAATGGCCTCTCTTGGGTAGCCGTAATTTAAGTTGTGCCGGGCCTTTACCTCTACGAAAACTATATAATCGCCGTCACGGGCTACCAAATCAACCTCGCCGGTTCTGCTATGGAAATTGCGGGTGATGATTTGGTAGCCTTTGTTTTTGAGTAAGGTCTCGGCAGCTTTCTGCCCGGCTTTGCCGGTTGCTTGCTTATCCATAAATCAAGGTTGGCTTTGGGACAGGTACATCTGAAAATGTGAGGCAATCCAGGTATTTTTCCATTACGGCTTTGGCTTTACCATAGTCGTCGGCGTGTAGTACTGCCAAGGGCTTGCCTATTTCTACGGCATCCCCGGTTTTGCGCTTAATCATTATCCCAGCAGTGAAGTCTAAGATATCATCGACTTTTTCCCGTCCTGCACCTAAAGTCATGGCGCACAGGCCTATACCCTCTGTGTCCATTGAGGCGATATAGCCGTTTACAGGAGATGGTATCGGTACTAAGAATTTTGCAAGGGGAAATTGACCTCCTTGTTCCTCCTCTTCCAATAAGTATGAAATATCGCCCCCCTGGGCTTGTATCATTTCAGTAAACTTGGCTAGGGCACTGTGGTTCGCAATTGCTTCCTTTGCCATATCTCGGCAGGCTTCCTGGGAACCTTTGTCCGCAAGGTATAGCATTTGAGCGGAGAGCTCAATACATAAATGGGTCAAGTCCTCAGGGCCGCGGCTTTTTAGTACGTCTATTACCTCGAGTATCTCCAGGTAATTCCCCACGGCATTGCCTAAGGGCACAGACATATCAGTGATTAGGGCCACTGTTTTGCGACCACAGCCTTCGCCGATTTCTACCATGGCATTGGCCAGGGCCTGAGAATCGGCCAGAGTTTTCATAAACGCGCCGTTACCGGTTTTTACATCCAGAAGAATCCGGTCGGCACCGGCGGCGATTTTTTTGCTCATGATACTGGCGGCTATCAAAGGGATACTGTCAACCGTTGCGGTGACATCCCGTAGGGCATAGATTTTCTTATCCGCTGGGGCAAAATTCCCAGATTGACCGGTTACACATATGCCATGGTGTTTCACTATTTCCAGGAACTCGCCTGTAGGGATTTCTATCCTAAGGCCGGGGATGGCTTCCAGCTTGTCCACTGTGCCCCCGGTATGGCCCAGGCCACGTCCGCTCATTTTGGCTACGGGGACCCCAAGGGCCGCCACTATCGGACCCACTGCCAAAGTAGTTTTGTCGCCTACACCGCCAGTAGAGTGTTTGTCCACTTTTATGCCGGGTAGGGAGCTTAAATCCATTTGGTCGCCAGAGTGGACCATTGCCATGGTCAGGGCTGTGGTTTCAGCTGGGGTCATGCCTTTAAAATATACTGCCATAAGCAATGCCGATATTTGCGCGTCTGGGATTTGGCCGGCGGTATAACCTTCTACTATATATTCGATTTCCTGAACCGATAGCTCTAGCCCCAGCTTTTTTTTCTGAATAATTTCATATGTCCGCATTCTAGCCCTCCAAATCCTTCGCACCAAAGCCATAAGGCAGCAGCTCCGATAAAGGATGTATTCGGAAGTCCTCTTCGGATTTTGCTACGATTACTTGTAGATTATCTCCGCCGAACTCGTACAGCATCTGACGGCATACACCGCAGGGGTAGCAATAATCTCCACCGTCTCGGCCTCCCGTTACCGCGATTGCTTTGAACACTCGTACACCTTCTGATACTGCCTTTACAAGGGCAGTACGCTCGGCACAGCATGTAGGGGAAAACGCCGCTGATTCAATATTGCAGCCGGTATATACCGTACCATCCTCAGCAAGCAGTGCCGCGCCGACATTGAACTTGGAATATGGGGCGTAGGCCAATGCCTTTGCCGTAATAGCCTTTGCGGCTAGTAGTTGGTTGGTCATGTAATCTGTCCTTTCGAAAAAAAAGGACTGCCACAATGTGACAGCCCCATGAAAAATGTACTTCCTTACGCACTAACGCAGGCATCCACAGGGCAAACCCCTGCGCACGCATCGCAATCGATACAAACTGCTTCATCGATTACATATATGTCACCTTCTGAGATGCAGTTTACAGGACATTCATCTTTGCAAACGCCGCAAGCGATACATGCATCGGTAATTTTATATGCCATAGTTTCACCTCCTAACAAGTCATTAAGGCTGACTTCACCGGCCAAGCATGAAAGATATTCGAGTGGGGACGGCTGCGCCGTCCCCACGCACTCCTTCTTTCGTATTGAGTATGAAAGTTCAGGGGCTGTCACGTTAAGAATGCCGTAACTTCAAGGCTCGTCATCCCGGATCCCATCCATTGGACTAAGGGAATCCCGGGTCAAGCCCGGGATGACGGGCTTTTTAGTATAAATTAACGTGACAGCCCCTTATCAGCTTTGTTTAGTTGAGAATTTTTCCGCAGTATATATGAAAATAAAAGGGCTTGCAAGATGTATTTTATCTTTCCCCTGGACAAACACATGAATGAGCAAACAAAAGCAATTTAACCGCGAAAGACGCAACTCATTTATTTCTCAAAGCGATTATCAGCAATATCAATTCCTATTTAGCACCCCCGTACCCACACTCCAGATTGTCCGTCATAGGCGTTTCCTGGTCCAAAAATCATTTCTTCGTATATATCCCGTATTATTATTGCGATAGCGTCCGCTTTTTTTGTTGCTCTTTTTTTCCGGTAATATGCTTCTAATGCCTTGCATGCATCCAGTGCAGCCATGATAAACCTACCTCCGTTTGCCCTATAAAAGGGAATAGCGACAGACTCTAAATAATCAATGGAACTGCTGTCATTTAGGGTTGCCAGATGGCGTACCCCTACAACCTGGATTAATAGCCCTTCATCTCCCTCGGCCAGAGTCTGAGCTTGACTTAGCGCATCGTCAAACCCAGAGTAATCCTTTAGTGCAAACAAGCCATAAGCCTTGCCTATAAGGATACCAATATGATTCGTCTTTACACCAATAGCATCCGGTGCGTCTTGAAAAAAAGTAAGTGCTTCATCAAAGAACTCTATACATTCTTTAAAGTTGCCCATCCTGTAACAAACTAAACCCATCATGTATTGTGCAAGGCTAATAGCAGGTTTGTCGTTTAATCCCTTTGCTCGTATTATAGTTATATCTAGCACCTTTTTTGCTTTATCAAGTTCACCTAGGTGCAGATAAATGTGGGTTGTCATAGTGTCTACCATGCATAGAAATTGTTGTGGCAATTCAGGACTGAATTCTCTTCTTGCACGCTCTAGGTATTGTAGGGCATTTATGAGTTGCCCTAGGTTAATATAACAACGCCCGATATGACATACCAATCGCGTGTCTTGTATCTGATTTTCGTCACCAATTTCTAATGCTTTAAGGGCATGGCTCAAACAATTTACATGATCATACCTCACACCAACAAGCTCGCTCTTATGACGATGAAACAGGAATCGAATATCCATGCTGGTTTCTTCCAGGGCTGACTCTACTGTGCATAGATATTCTTCAACGGTTGAGTAATCTCTTTCATGCAATAGCCTTCTGGATAATATCATCTTATATAGCATCACTAACTCATGCTCATAATGCAAGTAAAGAATTGGGGATAACTCTTCTTGCAAGGCTTCGGCGTCACTCCATCTGCCTGTGTAAAGCAGCTCACTCCATGTCCACAAACGATTTCTATAGAGTTCTAATTCAAGTTCCAGCAGTGGAGCTTTTTCAATTCCCATATACTCTTTTATCGCTTCAAGGGTTTTGTTATCAAGCTCTGCATCATTATTCTCCAGACGACTGATAAATGTGATGCTTCTGCCTATGGCATTGGCTAGATTTTCTTGTGAAAAGCCTCTTGTTCTTCTTATTTCTTTAATTTTTTCACCAATTGACAATGTGGGTGATACAGTATTTCTCATTTTTTCACTCCTTATTAGTTGTTTGAGCCTGTTTCTACCTTATATTCTAACAAATATATGACTATTGTCATATTTTTGTTAGTTTCATATACTGCAAAATTTCTTACCTGAGAAGTCAATAATTTAGTGATTTGCAAAAATAACATGTTTAAGTCGGCTCGTGCTTTCCAATTCTTTGCTTTATTTTTAGAATTTTTATCAAAATTAAATTAACAAAAACGTCTGAAAATCACAGATAAAAGCCATTTTTTATCCTTTGGATGTTACTGGACAACGGATATTTCTTTGACATTAGTTTTGGCGTTTTATAAAAAATTTACTTCTTTAATTTGATTTTATTAAGACCTTATAATAACTGTCGGCAATAATTTTATGGAGGTTGAAAATCATGAGAGAAATTAATAAGATAATCAAGGCAGGCAGGCAGGCAGGCAGGAGGGAAGTAAGGCAGGTAATTTGGTTGATAGATAGGA
>Ga0123355_10001862_pt1 | contig 29610 bp, 16 predicted proteins | sample TergutEmb28metaG_3_FD_89872 | JGI IMG/M metagenome (GOLD analysis project Ga0123355, IMG submission 89872) | Embiratermes neotenicus P1 segment gut microbial communities from Petit-Saut dam, French Guiana - Emb289 P1 | ecosystem: Host-associated > Arthropoda: Insects > Digestive system > Gut ... | reverse complement strand
TACTTACTTACTTACTCCATGGAGCAGAGTCCTTCTTGAGAAGCTAACTGGTTCTGCAGCTAGTCAAGAAATTCCCCGCACTTTATGGAACCCGAAAGTTCATCACTGTATTCACAAGTGCCCACCATCTGCCCCTATCCTGAGCCAACTCCATCCAGTCTCCACCCCCTCCTACTTCCCAAAGATCCAGCTTAATATTATCCTCCCATCTACGTCTGGGTCTCCCCAATGCTCTCTTTCCCTCAGGTTTCCCATCTCATTCTCGATTTTACCACCCACACAATGTTGGGTAAGGAGTAAAGATCCCTAAGCTCATTATGTAATTTTCTCCATTCCCCTGTTACCTCGTCCCTCTTAGGCCCAAGTACTCTCCTCAACACCCTGTTCTCAGACACCCTCAGTCTACGTTCCTCCCTCAAAGGAAACTGTTACAAGCATATAAATCATTAGGAAACGGTGTGTGCTGAGGTTTATGTGGTCATCATGTTAGTACTGATGAAGGTGTGATTTAGGATGATGTACTAGTGGTGTGCTATTCTTCAAGGGTCTGATGAAAATGAGCTGTAATGTAAGACAGAATAGTGCACAAACAGAATGTATCCTTCACAACAACATTAAAAGATAAAAGTAAATTTAGACATGCTTTCTAACACGAAAGTTACTATGTTTGAAATAGTGTGTAGGCTTTATGGTGTTATAAAATGTAATTGTTGTATTTTTTGGACTGTAAGATGTGCTCACATTTTCGAATGATAATATTGGGTATTAGGATTCTAATTTGCTGCATGATCAGACTGTAAAATTTATGAAGATTACAGGCAACATTTTTTAGGAAAACAGCAGCAAATATAGTAAGTACTACGTGCTTTCAGCATAATAATTTGACATACAGCTACAATTATATATGTTTCTGAAACAGCAGAATGGGCCTGTTTTCTATGGACCAGATGGACAGATTATGACTCCAGAGGAGAGACAGTTTTTACAAGAAAGTGTAGGTCGAATTCCCGACCACGAGGAATATGATGATTATGGGTGAGTGGTGATACACACATTGTTGGAATTACATCATTCTGAATTTGCTGTACATTTGTTATGTAAATCTGAGCATTATATGTGAAATGTACTGATATGTTTACAAGATGTGCTTCTTGCAACTTCCTGCAGTCTCATTAACCTTGTTGTTTATTGTAGATACGAAGTCTATTCAGTAACAAGTTTGGAACGGGTGTACCCTCCAATGTACAAAAAAAATTGCCATCGATGTTTTTTGTATTGTATTAAGTGTACTTAAAATTTTGATTAATGAAATGCAAAGTTCAGAGTTCCCATTTTGAATTTCAACACATTCTTGGGAAGGTGTGAGGTGATGCGTGGAAAAGTCCTTTTGAAAGCAGACTTTATTATGAATGAATATGGCTCAGAGTCAGAATGCATCAACACCTTTACCTAATTGAAGTTTACCACCTCAAATTTTAACGAAATCTTAAAACAGTTTTGAGGAAGTGAAGAGCAGATTTAATTCAGTGGGTTCCTACAACTCCTTGATCTAGGGTCTTTTGTCTTCCACTCAGTATCTAGGAATATAAAGATGAAATTATACAGAACTGCAAGTTTGCCTGTTGTGTTATATGGTTTTGAAACTTGGTCTTTGACATTAAGGGAAGAATATGGGCAGAGGGTTCTTGTGAACAGGCTACTGAGAAAGGTATTTGGTTCTAAAAGTAAGGAAGTAATAAGAAGGAGAAAACTGCATAGTGAAGAGGTTTATGATTATTACTTCTCATCAAATATTATTTGGGTGATCGCATCATGGATAATGAGATGGGAGGGGCATGTGACATGTATTATGGAGAAGAGAAATGCATACCGTGTTTAGGCAGGCAAACCTGAAGGAAAGAGACTGCTTCAAAGACTTCAGCATAGATGGGAGAATAATATTAAAATTGATCTTACAGAAATAGGATGGGATGGTATGGACTGGATTAATTTGGCTCAGGATATGTATAAGTGTTAGTCTTTTGTGAACACATGAATAAACCTTTGGGTTCCAACGGATGCATGAAATTTCTTGACTACCTTAGGACTCTGCTTGTAGGTACCAGCAGTGAGGTGCAAGGTGGTGCAGATGGTGCACTTCCATCACTTCAGTATTTTGATATAATTTAGTCTTTTATATATAATAATTTGTTAAAAAACAACAAACATTCTGCAGAAATGTAACTATATTTCATACTATTCTTACAATTTTAGACTAAGGATAAGTTACAGAGTTGCCATCTTTAAGTAAAAACTGCAGTCATCTTGGCTTCTCTGCAATTGATCACGTACAATTCAGGTCACTTCACATGTAGGTAATGAGCACCATCTTGCAAAAAGTCCTGCCATTGCTGACAGCTCTGCTCCTCGGTGTTAAGTTAGTTATTTAGTTAAACAGTTTGTGGTCTGAATGGAAGAGATTATTCATAACCTTATGTACACTAGTCTTTATTATGGATCAATGGATCAATGTGGCTGAAAGTCAGAATTATGTGACATCTTTTGGTGGAAATCTTCCATGTTGAATTTCATCATAGTCTTTGAAATAATTTAGGGGATATATAGAAATGTTCATTTTGATATATGTAAACTGGCCTTTATTATTCATCAGTATGGCTGAAAATCAGAATTGTCACAGACATACATGATTTCCACATAAGGCATTTTTTCTTTTACTTTGCAAAGAACTTTTAAGAATGCCCACAAGTAATTAACTGCAATAATAAAGGTAAAGCTCACTCTAGAACAGTCCATGTTGGCCCAGAGGGGGTGTAGAGGTTTAGCTCTATTCTTTCTCTAACCTTGGCATTAGATAGAAGTGTGTGGTCAGTGCAATGCCCTGGCCACTTTACCCCCAGGAAAGAGACACAGTATCCATTGTATAGGAGGCTGGGTGGGTCCTAGGGCTGGTCCAGTTGGGTGCTGACAATCTTGCTGACATCGAGATTTGATCCCTGGATCATCCAGCCCATAGTGAGTTGCTATACCGCATATACTATCCAGGCATCAAGTGTCAGAGGTTATAATATATAGTCACTGTCCTTCGGATTGGAGGCTGGCTGGGCCCCAGGACCAGTATAGACACTTGGAAAAAGAAAATAATGTTTTTAACCTTCCAGGAATGAAACCAGCCCAGAGCCTAGTCACTGTTCTCATCTGACTGAGCTGTCCTGGCTCCAAGTATAGTTTATGTAAGGATGTAAATTGACTTTTTTGCGTGTTATGTAAGGCTATGTGCACATTTAATTGAAAATTGTTGTAAATAAACTACACGTATTCAGTCGAACACAACACACATATTATAATTCAAACTGTGCCTTTACGTGTGTGCTACATGTTTTGACCTGTAATTAGGCAATCCTCAGGCATGTCAATACAGAATCTTCCTCAGGCATGTAAATACAAAAACCTTACAAGAAGATTTTGTATTGACATGCGTGAGGATTGCCTAAGTAGAGGCCTCAGTGGTTTGAATTGATATGAATGTGTTGTGTTTGACTGAATGAGTGTAGTTTATTGGTAATGAACACTATGGGATGGCTTCCATAAAAAAATTGTTGTGGATGACTTCCACCAAAAGTTAATAGAAACTTGTGATTTTCAGTGATATTGATCGTTATAAAGCTTACATTGCATAAGACCATGAGTGGGCATTTCCATGTATGCAATATGCATGTGCATACATGCAGCCCCCTCCCCATTCCACAACCCCACACTTTTGAACCCCCTTTAATGTCTAGGTTTAAGGTTTTCCATCATCTGACATGAAATTTCAGTGGTCCTAATTGAGCAACTTTATTAGTAACATTAATCCATTCAATGATTTTCCACAACTTAATGTGTGTGTGCAGGCATGCGAGCCTTAGAAAAAGAGAGGAGCTGTTTCAAGTGGTCATTTGTATTGGAGGAGAACATTACTAACAAACAAGTGTTTGTCTTTCACTTTTTTGCATGTTCCTTATGTTATTGATGTCTAGCTGTTACAGCATATGAAGCATAGTGTGCTAGTATCAACTTTATATGAATCCTCAGTCTGAATTTTAGTTTGTGGAATGAAGACTGATCATATTGGCTTTTTTTTGCTGTAAAATGCTTGTAGCCTTTGTCTGTGGCTGACATTTTCACCTGAGGCATATACACAGGGTCATTAAGAGAATATTAACACAGATGGGGTGTGTGAGGTTGTAGGGATTTGGGTCTTTCGTAAGTATATGAAATGGCAACAGATCTGAATTTGAAGGAAAGAAGGATGCTGCAGCCTCCATAGTGGTGTATCTCCTGCAGTAGAAACTGTTTGGAACACTGCATGACAACATTGACAAATGTTAACTACAATAGTTACTCCCATTTATGTTTTACCATATTTTAAAATCAAGATGTATATCACCTATAATTGTTGGTCATAAAATGCAAAACAAGCTTGGGTATTATGAGCAATGTGAGGGCATATTCTAAATTCTTAGACTGAGTTGATAATGGAATATATGCTGAACTTTGTTATTGGCCATTGTTGCTCCCTTCACAGTTGTTACCTTCTGAGTATGCAGGAAGTCCAGCATTTCTGCCACTGCCAGAAGCATTGCTGGGACTAACGTACTGGAATCACATGTCAGGTGGTTAACAGTTGCTCCTCAATTTTCCATTGCGTGGACTGCTGTGGGTTTCTGGGTCAAAACAGTAAACCCTGGTTTTGTCTCCTGTTATGTCGCTTGAGAAGAAGGCTTGATTGTTGCGATTAGCAATGTTTCAAATGAACCCTTTGGCTCATTTTCTGTTCTGTCCTAGAAAAGAGGCATAAGTTTCCTGCAGAACATTTGGTAGTTGCATGCAGAACTACATGATGCAGTCTAGAAGACCATAATCTCACATTAATTCAAGTGCAAGCAAGATAAAGTAAAGTTATCCCTTTTGATAATTGAACTTTGTGTCATAGAAGCTTGTGGGGGAGTGGAGATTTGTCTCCTTACCCTTTGCACTTTAAGTATTATACAGTGGTAAGTGGTCAGCTTCAAGTTCCAGTCCTTCCCATCAGTATATGAATTGAGTTAAACCAGCACCAAATTTTATTGCAAGCCTGATGACATTTTTAAATGAATGATGTAATACACTGACATAATGATCTTGTAACCAGCGTAACTGCACTCCACATGAAGGAAAAAAATCACCAAAAATTTAATGTTGTACAATCATGCATATTTCATGCCTGATCTGTTTATATATTAATTGTCCCTTTATTGATTTCAGTGAGGGCGTGGATAATGTTTGGGAACCAGATGATGAAATGGATGAAGAAATGCAAGCAGCATATGAACAGTTTCTGGAGATGGGCAAGACCCAATCAAAAGATTCAGATTCCACTCATACTGAGTGCAGTGGGTGATTACATCCACAAATGTATGTTGTGACATATGCTCACATCTACAGACAGCCTTTTGTAATGCTTATCAGCTTAGTGTTAGCTGTGGACTTGGCGTTGTAGGTGTATGTGAAAATAATTATCAAGATACAAGTTCTCAGGTTGTCATGGCGATCACTGATCAAGTGCTGGTGTCCTTTTGGGTTTGTGTGCTGTGTAGTACATGAATGTTGTGATATTTTGGATGAGGGTCTATCCTTCTTCAGGATGACTGAATCTGGTTCAAGTGGTTGCTAGAGGAAATTTGGCCAACTGGAGCTTTGCAAGCTCTCATTGGCCAAATTTCCTGTAAATCTCCAAAATAATTGACACACTTCTTGCTTTGCAAGTACTTCATCTTCTACCTGAAAAAGATTCAGTCACTCTTATGATGGAGTCACTTAAAGTCCTTTGAAATGTCAGAATATTAATTGAATACACAGCACGGAAACCCAGAAGCAAACCAACAACTAATTATCAAGAACAGATTCTTTGCTACCCATACCAGCAGTAGGCAGAATTAGAATTAACATCTGCAGGTGTTATCTGCTCATTAAAATAAAAAATATATGTAAAATTTGTTGTTCCATTCTGTTAAAAAAGAAAATTCACTCTGTAATTTAATTTTAACCATATTCACTATGGCTAAAATTAAATTACAAATGCTGCAAAACTGCTACATGCAGTACAGCAAGTGACTTTGCTATACACAGCACTTGCTACTTGTAAAAAACTTATTGTATCAAGGTGGCAGTGGATTATAAACAACTGATGTAATCGTGTGTGCAGAAATAGGTAGGTACCTACTGAATGGTTTATTCCTGTTGGCACCATACTTATGCTGGACAGTGATATACTGTCTGTACCATTGAAGTTACACTCTTTCTCCTTGTGTGTGATTATCACTGTGTAATGGTCATATTAATAAAAACTATTGTTTTTGAATCTCAAGTGCATATTACCAAGTGCTGCAAGTGCCAACACCAGGTTTTCTGCAGTACACATCCATTTGCGTCTTAAAATCTGTATCATTTATACTAATATTTAATTCCTTACTTCTCTTAAATAATCCTCCATTCTCTTCCACTATATCTTACGCTATTTTTTTGATTTGGTTTCCCCATTTCCATTTTATCATATACAAAATTACCAAAATTTTTAAGTTCTGTTATCTTATTACATTTAATTCATTCTTGGCTATCTTATTTATATTTACCCATTTATTGTTAAAAAGTTTTGCTTTCTGTCTTTGTGTTTGGATATATTGCAAAAGTGTCGTGGATATCCTACTCATTACACTCCCTTCTCAACCCCTGAATTTCCATATCACCAGGCACAACCATGCTACTCTACTTCCCTCCTTCATAATGCAACTCCTCTTTTCTGCACCAATTTTTCACTTCCCAGTAGATAACTGAAGACCTCTTTTCATTCAGTTTTACTATATCAGTCTGCCATTATATACCTCTGAATCTAACTTTAATAACTTGGTGTATTGTCTTTACATTACTATCCTATGTAGTTTGCCAGACATACCACAAATGAGTTTTGTATAATTCTTCTCTTTAGCTTACTACCCAACTTAACAAATTTAAAATTTCTTGCCTGTCACTCATAACTTCTTATGAGCTCATCCTGTATCATCTGCTTAGTCCTACACCATTACATCACTACAAGTTGTAACATGTTAGCTCTCTTACCTTTGTTACCAAATTCCCATCATTCTGTTTTATAAGCAGCACTTCTGGCAATCCACAAGACTTCCGTACAAGATATCCACTGTATCACATGATTTGTTTTCTGTCCATTTTTAACCCCCGTGCTTCCATCTCATCTCGCATATCATCTCATAATTTTTTCCTAATGTTGTCACCTTCATGTTTGTTGGTGTCGTTATTGTGTTCTCCTGTGTCATCAGGCTTCATGCCTACATATGTAAAGTGGTTTAATACCACCAGTTTTTAACCATGCATATGCCAGTGTTCACTCTTTTTTAATTTCTTTGTTTAAAAATTGTTATATTAGTTTGCTTAAGATCACATTTTAACAACTACGTGATGCAAAATTTCACTATGTCATCAGTCCCTCTGTAACCCATTTACTGTAGAGGAACCTATATTTAAACCATCAGCCAACAGTTAACCAGGGAATGTGAAATTGCATTGCCATGATGTTAAGGGAGAAATCAGTGATTAAGTATCCTAAATTGTAATGCCTATAGTGTGTGTGGAATTATGTTGAATTGTTTTTGTAACTTGCCTCAAGAAAAGCAGAACTTACATATCAGGATGAAAAGATTTTTCATTTTGGTTATGTGTTTTAGGCTGTTGTGATCTTTGAATGAAAATTCATTATGGAGAACACTGTGCTGTGCTCATAGTTTACTGTACTTTGTGCTTGTAAGATGCAGTTTTGCTCAGAGTTGCTCAAGATAATGGTACCGGTACATTAGTCCCTTGCTTCTGAGTATGTACACGTATGTTCACTAATAGTATTTGATTTCAGTGGTCAGAGTGTCCATGGGTACAGATTTTATCAACTGAAATTAAAGCACCAGAGTGTGGTCTTTGAGGAAATGTGTTTTGCTCCAGAAAAAAAATAATGCCATTTTTTTTCAAGTGTGCTTAGAATTTTTGGCTGAGACATAAAATGTACTGACATATTTGTAACACATATTCAGATGGTTTTTAACTTTTTTTTATTGGTTGTACAAAGTATGCTTGTCACTATGCTATGTACACCCAATACAAATGAAAGAAAACTCTGTAAAATACTTTCATAAAAAAGCTATACAGTGTGGTATGGAGAAGTAGGTTTTTAAGATATTAAAATAACTAAGCTTGCTGAGTAATTACGGTTTGTTTATAGTGGACTCTGAGTTATATCAAGACTACTTTGTAGCATTCATCTGGCAGCACCTGTGATACGGACAGTTTCATAGGCCCATTCCATCAGGCTCTTACACACATTCTTGTTTGTGCAACTCTAAACTCTTCAGAGATTGAAATTTGTATTTCAGTTTGTAAAAAAATTTTGAGTGATCATATTTGTGCATGAAATTGGGTCACTTACTTCCTTTGAAACAATAATGCTTTTTATGGCATTGATAGCTGTATACTAATTGTTAAAATTGAAGTTCATTTTTGGCATTTTCTTGAATTTTAATAACAGTGATGGTAATACAAAATCATTGTGGGCCATGATAGCTCAGTCAGTATAGTGACTCGCTATGGGCTGGATTGTCCAGGGATTGAATCCCAGTGGGGGCGAGATTTTCCGCACCCGTCCAAACCAGCCCTGTGGCCCACCCAGCCTTTTATACAGTGGGTACCGGGTCTTTCCCTGGGGTAAAGCGGCTGGGGCTTGGCGTTGACCACCCACCCCCATCTAGCATCGAGGTTAAGGAAAGAGTAGAGTTATACCTCTACTCCCCCTTTGGGCCTTCATGGTATGTTCTAGGGTGAACATTGCCTTTAATACAAAATTGTTACATAATTGAATTTGGATATTGCAGAGGTCATTTTATTGTACTTCGTACATGTAAAAATAAATTGTCTTGAAAAGAGTTAAAATTGTAAGTACTCACTCATTTTGTGTAGTTCCATGACAGCATAAAAAATAAGCCCTGAAACAGTATGTATTACTGATTTGATTCAAGTGAAAAGTTTTGTTAGTTAGGAGTTGAGTCCATACTTCTTTCCATTGTTATCATCAGGCCATAACTGGCATGTTTTTTGTCTTTGTGCACTGGAATGAGGGAAGCTTCCATATCATTGACTATATAACAGTAGTCTTGTTATAAGGTACTCACATGATGGAAAGCAGGTTACTCTGGTTCTGTCTTAGGAAGAAGTGTCCAAATTGTTCATTCAAATGATGTGACAAAATAAAAGTTTGCTAATAAAGTTCTAATTTCCATGCATTATGTATTTGAATTCATACAAGTATAGCTCGGGTACATAGAAATAATATTGAGGAACATATTTATGCTCTGACATGTGTGATTTTAAAAGCATTGATGGTTTAGATTGTGTCCTTTTGGAATATGACACCATGCAGTTTTGTAGGTGCTAGTAGCATTTCAGAAGAACATGCTGTCAGAGGGCCAAAGACTACATATCTTTTAATGTTGCTGATTGGCTTTGAGGCTAATACTGGATGGTTGTTGGGTTGAATTTTTTATATCTTGCAAACACTGCAGTTAACATCTTTAGGATAACTACCGTGGGTATGAAAAACAAGTGGCACATGAGACTGGAAAATGGGAAAGTGAGTTGTTAATGTGCTGTCGTGGCTGCTAAACATTGGATGGGGGCATGGAGTTTGGAATGAAGTGACTTGGAAAGAGGTTATTGCATGTGTTACTCAATCTGCATCTGTCTTCTGGGTACATATTTTCTGAGCATGGGACCCTTTCTGCAGTATCTCTCGTGGGTGGGGAACACATTACTATATCTTTGCTTACTGTGGTTTCTGTTTTATGAAACTTGGTACAATGTTTAATGATGTTATTTCATCATGTGTAGTGTTCTTTTTAAGTGCTCTGATATGTAGGTATTTTTTTCAAATACAAAGTAAAGTAGGTGTTGATATCAGATGTTCACTGGTTCTTGGAAGTTTTGAGCACAACTTTTCATGTACTTTTGTGTGTTTATTGAGCACATTGTAGGCAGTTTTGCTTATAAAATTTTCCAGTTAGGCATGCATCTTCATTTAGCTAGAACTTGGTTCATTTCAATATAAGTTATTTATTTGTTACACTAAACTACAAACCTGTTGCTTTATTAACACAACATTAGATTAACATCCATATTTAAAAGTACCATGTCATTTTAGAAGGCTCACATCTGTCCTGTTTACTTTCATGATGGGTCTGAGCATCGTCAGTGTTCTTTTGCTTGCAAGTATGCGTTCTTGCTTGCCAAATGTACACTAATTGTTACAACAGAGAAATTGAGTGCATAATATTGATGGGGATATTTTAGTATCAGTTTGCATTCATAAGGATGTAGGGGTAAAGCAGGAATTCTCAGCAGTATTGGAAGAAAAATTTAAACAGATCATAGACTTTACAGTTTACATTTTAAGAGCATGAAGTGATATAACGATGCTCCAGACTTGTATTTCCTCATCACTGAGATTGTAGTTGTGATGCAGCAGTGCTGTCACCTGTTGGACACAGTTGAGGGTTGTTTTGTTATTTGCCCCAGGTTCTGTAGAGCTTGTGTGACTGTATTTGGCATTGTGTTCACCTAAGTAGACACACACACACACACATTGACACCCTAAAATGGTGAGTAAAGGGATGTACTGATTTTCTGAATAATGTCTGCTTATGCATGTACTCAAATATGCCCTTATAACAACAAGTTTAACATGACATACATCATGGAGGGAAGTTTCTCTAGAGAACTTCAGATTGTATAACCAAACTGACTTCATTGCATTCACATGGAAATGATGCGAAAACTAAATGGGAACTGACTCAATATGTCTGATTAATTCATTCGTAAAAGTATGTTATATGTTATGATGAGTCATTTATAATTCGCTTTTCCGTATAAGAGTTTTACTTTGTTACATGCCATGTGTATGAATTATTTTTCAGTCTGTTTTTAACTTATTAAGTTCATTTAGAGCAGACATAGCACAGACCCCTGTGCCTTTGTCAGTCATGTCTTTCTTTCACATAGCTTTAAACTGGAGTAGTGCTTCAGTACATAATGTAAGTAATCAAAAAACTAAATACAACTGTTTTGTAGTAGAAGTAAGCACAGGTTAAAATTATATCACATTCTCAAATACTGATGTTCCTCACTTTATAGGAAGAGTTCGGCAGATAATATGGTTATAACTTGCCCTTCGTTTCCATATTGGGTTGATATTACACTTGATTTACCTTGGCCTTTTGCTGAATAATGAAGGTTTTCCTACCTTGCGAGGTTCATCTGTGGGGCAGATTGTCAAACTGAAACATTTTTGTTAGTTATTTTGGTATGTACAGAGCAGTTTCAGGTTTGAACAGTGTATAGGTACGTAATACCAAGCTTTTGGAAACCAAAACAAAAGTTATGCAAATACCAAATAAAAATAAAAGAAAAAATAATAATAATAATGACAGAGTTCATTCGGTTCATCCCTGATATGCTTTTAGGCATAATGTATGCAGAATAAGTAAGTCTGCATTATAGTTCTATTTTATAACTGGAAAACAGCAGAATTGGGTACATTGACAAAATCCATAGTGATTCACTAGGATAAATATAAAATTAACAATATCTGGTAATGTATAGATGCAACACTGTACAAAGAAAGGATTGGAAGTGTTTTTAAGGAGTAATTTCCAACTTTAGGTACAGAGGATCTTACGTATAAAATAAAGATACTGACATTTTAACACTTACGTAGTTATATTCCACGTAAAAAAAAACTCAGGACTCCCACTGTTTATTTTGTTGAAAACATGGCGTTGTACATTTGTATACTTTCCTTGTAATTTTATATGAGCTGCCAGAAGATAGCTGTATAAAATAACTGAAACACATTGCAGTAGTTTATAGGCAGAATTATTGTACAGAATGCTGATTTACTTTGTATATACTTATTAATGAGGTTTTAAATGATAATCATAGACCATGGGACCGATGAACATGCTTTTAGTTTCAGATATACTGTATGCCAAATATTTAACCATTTACAGTGCTTAAGATTTAGATGAAGAGGTACTGATATGTAAAAGACTAAATAGCGTGATAGATGGGTTATTTGTGTACCCATATTTTATATATTTGCATGTTCTTGAAACTCACCCATTCACTCAGTTAATGAAAACAGTAAAACTTTATATCAGAAATTAAAAATTTGCATCAATTATCGAGCTGGACTGCAAAATACCACAGACTGATACATGTACAAGAAAGTGTCATAAGTGTAGCAATATGTAAGCATAACAGAGGCCCCAACTTTTCCTTTCCACGTTCGGTTAGTGTATCCTTTATTTATAGTTTCATAGTTTCGTGTAGCTCCACTCCATGAGTAGTAAGCTAGTTAGGTTAGTTTAAGGTCACTTAGGTAGATGATGGTTTTCACCTCCTGGAGTTTCTCCAGGCAAGGAATTTGGTGTTTGTGTGTGTATACACACACACATTTACACAGAAACATTATATATCAAAAAGTTTAATAAATACTAAAAGCTTCATACAGTAACATTCTTTAAGTTGTTTCAGTTATATTTGTATATTACAGTGCTGTCAATAGAAATGACATTTTAATTTTTGGAGCATGTGAAAGATACGTATACACTCTGTCATGTGAGGCGTGTCTTGCAAGTGTAAGAAAAAGAACCTTAGTATATGTTACAGAACAAATAGGCTTATTTATAAAATAGTACGTAGGGTTAAATATTGAAACAGTAAAACTAAAAGTATGAAAACCACACACAAATATTATAACTTACTGTAGCAAAGCTGAATAGTACATAAATAACAGGACATACATATTCCTACTGCATTGATGTAAAATACAGATTTTTTTTTCTGTTGCTGTAATTTGCAATATCACACTGATTTTTACTTGATGTGGGGAATATACAGTATCTGTACTAAGTTTGATTTCAGTTATACAGTATTTAATGCAACAAATGGCACATGCAACTGTAACTAACCATTTGTTATTACGTGATGCTCCTGCTACACATTTCACCCTTAACGAGGTATAAGCGATGTCATTTACAAAGGAATTCCTTTGTAAATGACTTCCCTGAGGATGGCCTGTAGAGGCCAAAACATTTAGGAGCACCATCATTGAATAACAAATGGTTATTTATGGTTATGCGGGCCGTTTGTTGGATTAAATACTGTATAGTTAAACTGTTGCACAGAATCTAGATAATGTTAAATTTTATTTCAGTTCCATCCTTTATTTCAGTTTTCCTGCTGATGAGTGGACTTGTAAATTTTAAAAATTTCAGTGATACATCAGAAGTGTTTCTTGGTAAATATGGAGGATGTGTATCTGGAGGGCAGGGACATAATTTGGATTATGGAAATTAATATTAAGAAATTTAATTCCAATATTATATTACTAAACATAGTAACCAATGAAGGGTTAAATTACCAATACTTATTTTTCTGAGGTGAACATGGAACATTATTTATCATCTATGAATTATGAGATGACAAAACTACAGGATGTAATTTTTTAAAGGCAAGATGAGTTTTTACTATGGAAATACCACACATGTCCTTCCATTGTGTTCAGACTTCATTTACAAGGAAAGGGCACAAACATTTTCTCTTTGCCTAGAGTGAATTATTATTTTTGGCTTAACTTCTTTGTGACTTTTGTAATCTGGACCTTTTTTTTTTTAATTAGTGAGTATTGGGTTAGTTTGTCCAGGGAAAAAGCTGCTGAAACATGAAACTTTCATCTCGCCTCCAGTACCAAGATTTGGAATGGAAGCAGTCTTATGAGATTTCAATATGTTATGGTATTGCAGAATTAGTCTGCAGTGTTTTGGGTTATGAGACCGTACAGTCTGGTAGGCGGTGAAGGTATGAAATTTACTTCCACTCCCCCAGATGTTTTTATCACGTTTTGCTTAGCCCTTGCTTTATTCCCTAGTGGTTTTCCTGAAAACAGTAGACATAAATAAAAAATTATATTCCCATAAGAAATAATGAAGTTGGTATGGGTTAATGCAATACAGTGCATCCAGTCAAAGGGTGTCAAAGTGAAAATGAGAGGGCATAAATTAAGAAGTGGTGCATATTGGCAACAGATGTTAAGAAAAACTGTGCCAAACAAGTGGGGCACAAAACAAGGGCTGCATGTACTTCTGAGTCCTTAAGTAAATATGTTGTATGAGTGTTTGACAGTGTGTAGCCTTTATTCCTGAGAAACCCAAAGAGGTTTTGCAGACTAAGTTAATGGCTTTCAGCACTAAGAATGTAATTATTATAAATGCGTGTAAACCCATACATGTTCGTGATTAGACTATTATCATATGATAAGTAATAATACCTACATTAAGGTGATATAACTAACAAGACAAAGAAGTAAATATGAGATTACTTTGTTTTTGTTGTGTACAATACACATTGAACTCAGTGTGCACTTTATGTATATCACATTATACAGTATTTTATTGCATTGATCATATAATAATCATAAACACATGTGTGTTCCAAGTGTGACAGAGTTGCTTTTTGGTTTGGTTATTGTAATATCTTTTTGTATTGTTTGAGTGTTTATATTTGTTCTGTCAGTACAAATCCACACATTGGTAACAACAAACATGATGTTTATGTATAATACAGGTGAGCAGAAGGAAATAAGTATTATTCATTTGCGCTTTGTGAATGATGTTTTGAATTTGTTTAATGCATACTATGAACAACTTCTCCAAAGGACGTGAAACTTAAACAAACTTGACATTGTATGATAATGTCTCAATTATTTCTATGCTGTAATGTGGTAAAATTCATAGTAAGACATGATGTTAAAGATGTAAATGCAGCATAAATGTATAAAACTATATTAATCTACATGTATATCTGACTGACTTCATGAAGCAGAGTCCTTCTTGTAAAGCTGACAGTCACTCAGCTGGTAAATAAATTTGCTTCTTTTTTGTGAGAACTGAAATTTCATTGTCATGTTCCCAAGAGCATGTGACTGAACTCTATCCTAGCTAGTTGACTGCAGTCAAATTCATACCTTGTTCCTTTTAAGGTCAGTGCACATATTATCATATCTATGTATACCTCTCGAAAATTTTTGTCTTGGCACCTGCGATTTTAGCAAGTTTGATATGCATTTATTATCTTTATTATTGGTGCTGCTTGAACTTCCCATGTCATCCATTTCCTATGATTGCTGTAATGCAATTTGACAGTGCTTCTCAGTGTGCTGTTTTCCCCATCTTCCTGTTTCTTAGATCATCGTCAGTAAAATGTTGTTCAGTCTTTGTAATTTGCAGAGTATGTAATGTGAGATCTTCTATCTTTATATGCAACTATTTTCATTTAATTTTAAAGGATTCTGACATTGGTATAGAGTCATCATCTTGACTGAAATTGTGGATGTTTTTCTTCATCTCAGGCTGTAAAAACCTACAGTGTTTCAGAGGCTGGATGTGCATATTCTCCTAATAGGTCCCACCAGAGTAAGCCCTGCCCTTTTCCCATACTACCCAGAGACAGGCAGATCCAGCCTCAAAATGTTGCAGGTTTTTATAGCCTGAAATTAATTATATCCCAGATTTCATTAATGCATATGAACTATTTTTATTGTTTTTCATTTTTTAATTCACAACCCCACACTAAGTTTGGCTCGTCACAGGACAGGCAAACATTTGTATGCCTCATATTGTATTAAAGCTGTAATATTTACATATCTTTGTAAGATTCATCTTGTTATTCAACTCAGGTCACTCATTCTGTATTTTCTCAAATCACATTTTCATTGGAAAAGTATACAAATATATTATCTTCATTTTACATTGGATGGAAAACCTAGAGGTAACAGACTGCTTTGAAGACCCACTCATAAATGGTAGGAAAATATTAATATTGATGTTAAAGAAGAAGGATGAAAGGGTGAACTGGATTAATCTGGATCAGGAAAGGGACCCCAGGTGGGCTCTGGTAAACACATCAATAAAACTTTTGGTTCCTTAAAATTTGACTAACGAAGTAAAGTTTTTGTATGGATTGGATGTATAGGTCTGCTCATTCTTTGTCTTAACTCTAGAAGGAGTGACTTGTCTGTTTCACTGCTTGATCACTTTGCCCCTGGGGAAAGAGTTTCCTGTACCGTTTGAATAAGAGGGAGGGTGGGCCCCAGAATGGTTCTGGGCACTTCATGGAGGAGGTAAAGCCCTTGCCTCTACCTGGAATCAAATCATAATTCCTAGGATGTGAAAACCATAGCCTAGTAGCTATACACACTGAGTTACCCTGGCTTGTCTTTCTTGATTAGCTGAGGAACTGTCAGCTTTTTACAAAAGACTCTGCTTCATAGAGTTGGTTTAAATTTTCTGTTTGCTTGCTTTCACAGTATTATGCATACACGGAATCAAAATAATAGATTTATAAATCCCTAGACATTAACTTTGTTGGTGTCATGGAATGTTATCTGCTGTTAGGCTGTTGTTTGTAATTAATGGACATAATACTGATATTACCATGTAATGAGCCTACTGGTTGAATTAAGCTTGTTAGTTTATAACAGTTAAAGTAGAAAATAATGTGCTCAAGTTTAACTGGACACATTTATACCAGTCCCTTTTGCCACAGAAAGTAGAACAGAGTATGTTATATTTGTATCTTAAATTTCATGCCAGAGTTTATGCCTTTTGACAGATCTACATATGAAGCATATAACCAAATTACATGTATTTAAAAAAATGCTACATGAAATTTGGAAACCTGAAGAACAATGCAGTATACATCACGTGACTGCAGTAGATCACTTGTACTGCCAAGTGAACTGGTCATACATATATGACTATGATGTCATTGTTTAGCTATAACCTATACTGCACTTCCCTGGCCTGTCATTTTCCTCATACATAAATTTGCTTTGTAAGATATTTTAATTCAGGTTGTTTCAGCTATTCATAAGCAGTCACACATAACATTCTTGTATATATGTAAATCATAAATATCTCTTTATGAAGTTTTGGTAATCGATTATCTGAAAGCAATTTTGTTCCAGTTAAAATCCAACTCTTCATAGCTTATCTGGCAGAAAATACTACTTGTCAGACATACAAACCTATTAGTACAAGTGCTGTAACAGAGTGGAAAACCAGTATGTGTCTTGTATAGCAGCTGTAACAATACCACCACCACCACAACAACAACAACAACAACAACACGACCAGTATATCGTGAATTAGTGGCTTTTCAGAAACTGATGGAACATATTACTTAATTGGGAAGTGTTCAGCGTTCAGCATTTGAGCATTCTGACTTCTGCTTTCGATTTGGTGTGAGGTTGCAGTGTCCATACCCCATTTCACCGCTAAGAATCAGTGGTTTCCGTGTAAGAAGAGGCACACCTTCTGCAGGACAGACTGTCAAACTGTAAAAATGAGTAGGATTTATCATCATTGTGATGTGTGTAATTGTTTTAGTGGCGCAGTTCTTATTCCAGTTTTATCTAAATTTACAGAAATATAATACACATTTTGTTCTAATATCCAGTTTAACAGCGTAATGCAACTATACAGTTCAGGAATAGCAAGCCCAATTAAGAGAAAAAATATATTACCTCATTGGTGAGTTTTAGTATTGTTTCAAAACTTCACCAAACAATATGTACCTGTGTCTCTCCTCTATACTCTCTATCTGCATCCAGCCAATATAGATGCGAGGTGTGAGGAAAATTCTCCATGTCAATGGATTTAGTGGGTTTGTGCGATATTCCCATTGTAGTGTGACAGACATCAGTTTTCCTACAGGATCTCCAGGCACTATCACTTGATGTTCACTTCCTGGTTCATAATACTGCACCCTTAAAAAAACAGATGAATTTTGAAAACCTCCATGAAATATAGCAATTGACACATTTTAATACAAGTTGTCAGGCTTTCATGTCAGGTTTATTATGTTCTTTTTGGTCTTTGTATCATGTGTTTGTTCTGATGTTTGATAGGAATATGTTTTCCACCTTCAGGATGACTGAATTTGGATCAGGTGGGTGCAAGTGAAGCCTGTTCCTCTGTAACATAGTAACACAGGCTTTACACTTCACCATGTAAAAACCAGAAGACCATAATTTGATTTAACAGTTTTTTTTTTTTCCTTTTTTACACTGGGACTGTGTTTCATCCTGTCTTGGTACTTTTATTTTAAGGACTATCCTGTCTTCTGGAGCCTTTCCAGCCTTCCTTTCTTCCTTTACATGGATCAAACCTGTTGGATGTGCAGCTGACCACCCACTTCTGCCTGGTACTGATGTCTATAATCTGTCTAACATGAGCCCTGTCTGTTGAAATTTGTAAGTCTTATATTAGGATGATTTAGTCTGTTTTGAAATATTGAAAACTTAAAATAAAAAGTTGGATCTAATATGTAACCACAGTGAGATCTGTTGGTCAATTTAAATAGTTTATAAATATGCATATTGGTGCTTAGTTTCTGGAAAGTATGAAGATTTCTTTCAGTATATCCCTATTTATTTCCTTTATGCTATGACTAAATTGAGACTTGCCCTTTTGCTTGTAAAAATGCAGGATTCTGCATATTGGCTAAGTTACCGGTTAGATTCTGTTACATTCATATTTATCACATGCTAAAATCTCATGTTACAGAAGTTTTAACCTTTTGTCTTGAAGCAGATGCAGCAAATTCTCATACGTTATTGACTCACACAGTTTTAACCAAGTATTTGCTTATGATAGGCGAGGCAGTTCTGTTCTTGGCAATCTCGCAGTCCCATTTCTTATATTTTGAATGTTTGTAAATGTCATACACAGTGTCTGATTCTGGTAGGTGAGATGAAAAGGATGAAACTTGTTAGATTTTTATGTTTCTCTTCCCTTTGTAACTTACATGATGTGTGAAATGAACGATGGTGATACTTACTCTGTTGATAACTGAATTTCTTTGGTAGCTCCCTTGTCACCTTGTATAGTAACCCAGATAATACCAATTTCTCCTCCATGAAGTAGACTTTCGCACGAGTCAGATATCTTCCATTTAACACGGTAGTGATGACCTGCATGACACAATTGAGGTTATAAAGTAGATTTTAGAATAATTACAGATCACATTTACTTATAACTGTGAATACTGCATCATCAGTTCTAAAACTGGGGCTTGTAAATAGAGTGGGAAATATTTTGAAAGATTCAAGATGGATTTTTTTTTTCACATTCATACCATGCATCTTGATATTATCAAAGTTTTATTTATTCACCGACTGATGCACTAGTGAGTTGTCTTAAGAAACAATTTACATTAAAATTTACATTAAAACAGCTCTGACATATTTTGGTGTTACAGTTACACCATCATCAGGGAGCGAATTAATTTGTGCTTACTACAGTTACAGTTGTTAAAATAGTCCATTAAAATACATCGGTGTGTGGTTAATATGGTGGTGGTGTGGCTGCATATATTAGGTCCTTATTGGTGTCTGTATATTGCACTGTTCAGCAGTAGACTGCTTATTGGTGTCTGTATGCTGCACTGTTCGGCAGTGCAACGGTTGTTGAATAAATAAAACTGATAATTCAAGGTGGAGTTAAGAATAATTAGTCATTGCCACTGCAGAGCTAATCTTTGTAATGTGTTTGCTCATATTTGAAGTGATGAATTACTTCTGCATAGTAAATAGTGCCCACATATCACTACACCACTATAAAATTGCCATTATTATAACAGCATTTCATTTCATCCATGAACTGTGGTTAGTACTTGCTATATAAAACAAATGTTCTTAAACTGTGATTTAGACAATGAAAGTAAATAACTTTTTCTGTGAAGTGGAGACCTTTTTGAGAAGCTAATAGCTACTCACCTGGTTAAGAAATTCACTGACTTTTATGGAACCTGAAGGTTCATCACCATATTCACAAGAGCTACCACTGGCATTTGTGAGCCAAAAAAATCCAGTCCCCATCCTACCATTTTGTTTAAGTTCCTTTTTGATTAATTTGATGGTTGTCATCCTGTTGTGTTTTCAGTATCAACAAATAGCTGAATACATATTATGGCTTAGCTAGATCTTTCAATCCCTATGTGGGCTATTGTATAAAATTTTAAAAATAAAGGTAAAAGCCTACCCAAAAATATACACTTCGTTTATGAGACTGTAATGTTTCTCCCATGTATGCCTATGTCTCTGAACTGATCTCTGCCCTTCTTGCAGACAGGTTGCAACAGAATTTGTGCCACAAAACAAGTATGAAAATTATGTAACTAAACATAAGAACATAGACACAGTACTATCCGTTAGGGAACTATATTAAGACTGTGGGGTTTACAAATTCTATAAACAAAGAAAGATCATAATTGGATAATATAAACCAACAAAGTGCACCTTTGTTAAACTAATATTTTAATTTTAACGACGTCCTATACATGTTTCAAAAACGAGGGTTCATCTTCACGCAGATGGTTGCATGTACAGGTATGGTATAATTTGTTTACATGCCAATGGTATAAGCAGTCTTGTAGTTGGAAGACTACAAGACTGGACTTTCACAGAGAGCTTCATTATGTTTCTATCACGTTCTTCATCTCTTCCTTATCCCATCAACACCCAACCCAACTGTAATAACCTTACCAGTCATTTATTGCCCTTGATTACAGACTGCATTATTTGCAAACCTCATTTTGTATTGCCACACATCACAGTGACTTGGCTGGCATCCTTGCTTCATATTTGGGAGGTATCCAGAGATTTGCCAATCTGACATTTATCATGGTTTCTACAGCCCCTCCAGGCAAATTCTAGAAGTGTCTTAAATTCAGGTCATGACCACTTCCATATTTTTTACAATTCATTGCTTATGAATTATCAAATCAACTGATGCCACAAATGTATATATATCTATTTGATGTATGTTTGTCCATGCATCATTGTATAAGCGTAGAGAAGAAAACCAACTAGATGCTACTGAATGCTTTTATTGCACTTGTAATCTGCTCAACATGTTTCGGGCACCTATATGCTCATCATCAGGAGCTCAAGACTATACTTGTGTTATTGCTGCATATGGTGTGTAATGCTTTGGTTGCTGGTGGTCGGCTGTTAGGAGCAGAGCAGCAGCAACCAAGGCATTACACACCATATGCGGCAATAACACAAGTATAGTCTCTAGCTCCTGATGATGGGCATATAAGTGCCTGAAACATGTTGAGCAGATTATAAGTGCAATAAAAACATTCAGTAGCATCTAGTTGGTTTTCTTCTCTATGTGTATATATCTATATCTGTATGTGATAGCTACATTGAATAAACCAAGGTGAATTATAAATATGTTGTAGTGTAGTGTATTTTGTTTTATTCTGCTTACGTTATGCTGGGTATGGGGTCATTCCTGGGGGGTAGGGGCTGGGTTATGGTGTTAACCACCCACCCCCATTTAGCACTCAGATTAAAGAAAGAGTAGAGCTGTACCTTTAATCTGCCTTTGTACCTATGTGACAGGTTGCAGAGTGAACTATGCTTTTACCTCTATTTATGTATTTTTTCACTGGGGCCTTAAGTGTATGACTTACGGCAGAAAGGTGCATCATCTCCTGTCATCATGAACAACTTTATATGAGAACGTGGTGGTGGAAGATTAAGTGGTGAGCCATATGCTGTTCCATTCCTAAGATATGAGTCTGCATGTAGTCCTAATTTTGTCTGAAAAGGGCACTTCTTGCCATCAACACAATTGAAGCAGGAGCCATTCTGGAATTCCTCCCAAGAACCACATTCTGTGCCCAGAAAGTAACAAGGTCCTGTGTTGATAGAGTCTGTGAAATACTGGTAGCTTCGTATGTGGTTGCAACCGAACATATGTCGAATACCTATAACAGAGCATAGTGGTTAGAATGTCAGTCTAATGTAAAGGACCTGCATGTGTGACTGCAATACAGATGCAGACTGGATGGAAATAGATTTTGCAAATGAACTTTACTACCATGAACACTTTAGAATATACAAAACTAATACAACAATTAATTATAGTGGTTGTATTACACACATACATGTACATGAGTCTGTCTGCCCCACTCACGCACAAACACTCACAATCTAAATGGTATAGTCTCAGTTTTCATGGTACAAAGGAAATTTTTGTATGATATCTGGGTTTCATTTCTTTATCTTTGCTGAAAGGTACATGGAGGTATAAAGGGAACACTTTAACAGTCTGTGCCCATATGTGAAAGTCCTAAATGTAAGATGCACTATTCACCTTGCCATCAGGCTGGTTGTAAGTAGGTTGGGCAATTTTATTGGTTGAACCAATTTTCACTGTGTATTTCTCTCAGCCATACTAGTTCAGTGCAAATTCTAATATAGTACAACAAAGTAATATTAAAAATGACCACACCAGTTGTAATGTAGTAGAACATAGTGGCTATATAATTTTGAATTAGATTCTGTGGAACAAATAAGATGGCTAGAATCAGTTCTAGTACAAAGGAAACGTAGACTTCAACATCCACCTCCACAACATCGCCATTATTTTATAACATTATTTAATATTTTTAAATTTTTAATTTTCGGACGTTACAAAATCTTCAAACTCTATTTTAATGTGTAATACATCTTGTAATACCTCCATTTGCTGTAAGATGAGATCTCATCCATAACATTCATGGCATTGTAATATATATGTTTCCTATATGATTTTGTATTCATCCTGAAGATGGCTGTTGTAGCCAAAATATGCCGCTGATGATTAATTACACATAAAGTTATGTATAGACTTGATATATATTTGTTTTATTTACTAGTATATTTAAAATATAATGGGGACACCTTGCCTAAAAAATTTTTTTTAGGTTAATTTTTTTTTTCTGTCACCCAACACAACTTCATTCATTTTCAGGTCATACATTAATTTAACTAGGAAGTGATCCATCAGATACAGGACTAAACTTACAGATATTACATGTAATTAGTATAATTCTCAGTCCCGATACCTTAATCAATACAGTAATTGACTAGAGTCTGGACAGCCTTTGCCAAAATAGGTGAAGAAGTGAAGGAATTTTTCTCTTCGCTAGTAAGCTCAGATAATTCCAGAACCTAACACTTTTCCTATCCAGTGATTACCTGGGTCTTTTTCCTCGTGGGCAAAGTAGTCAAAGACTGAAGGTAGAAACATTTATACTCATCTAGTGTTAATATTTTTTACAGTATGTGTTGTATAAAGACAGTTTGCTCTAATATTTAATGAATATGCTGTAATTCATCTATTCTCTTTCTGAATTCTAATAGTAGTCAGAAAAGCATGAATTTTCTCAGGTACAGAATTTACAGGTTGTAAGCTTTTAAAAAAGATTGCTAGGGAGGAAAAAAACATTGCAGTCCTTTTACACAGAATTTACTAGTAAATTTTTTACATGTGTAAAAATATAAGAGAGGTATTTGGCATATTAATTATCTGAATGCTGATCATAATAGAAGAGGCAGATTAGAAAGGAGTTGTGTAACACATGTACATGAAGTGTAATGTAAAAAGTAATAAAATCTACACCAAAAAGGTATGATGTTAATGCCAGTACACGTGGAATCAAGGAACTAAATTATAAGTGCAGAGGCAGTTGATCTGGTAACTTTTGCTGGTGGTTGAACAGACAATATCAGAGGGCACTGAATGTATGGCTGAGTGCATTCACCCAGTATTTTACCGCTATAGAAGCTGCCACTCTCTTTTGCCATGTATGACAGAACTCCTCCACGACACCCAGGTTGTTCAATTCCACCATTAGGATAGAAATCGACATGTCCAACTGGCTCAAAGATGCCTAATCCTCCACTAAGGAATGGACCAGCATCTGTATGAATTACATCTACAAAATCTGCGTCTGTTGGGTCTAGACGAACAATCGGATCAGTTTTACTGAAGTGTGGTTCTGCTGGGTCCAGACCTGAAAGATTAATAACAGACAAAACTTGCTTTACATTCCAAATTCAATGGTACTGAATTAATTACATTATTTTCATAACAGTTGTTTGATAAATAAGTGGACAATGTGTATTGTCAGGTTATGTGTACTGTAATGTTTATCATTCATCGTGAAACTATGGGATGCCTGTCTGATCAACCATGGGGTTTACGCTAAATAGCCTTATCATCATGCTGTGCAGTACATTCAGTTCGCATATTTATCAAACACTGCAGGTGCATATAGTCTACTTATTTATCAAACAACCCTTATATATGACCAAGTTCTGAATGCTACAACAAAAAACGAGGTAGAAATCTAGCCGTAGGAATGGTGAATAAATGAATTACACTTATGCTCATTACTTTTCAACAGAATGTGGGAAAAATTGCAACATAAAGATAGCTAATAAATCATTTTAAAATTAATGAAAGTTTGAATATGTGGGAACAACACCAACAAATGAAAATTGTGTTCACAAAGACTTCAAGAACAAATGAAACTAGGGTAATACTTGTTACCATTCTATTCTGTTTTGTCAATTTTAAATAATTCATGATTATGCACTGCTGATTCATTATGAGAATAAAACCAGCAAGTGCATATGAAAATGTGTGAGTTTATTCAACTATAGACCTCGTAAGCCTTCTACATGTTTCTGTTACGTATTGTGGCTATCTTCCGGGAGGTATTTTTCAAAGAATGTATTGCAAAGAATATCAAAACCAATTTATACATATAAAATATTAAGTTGGAAGTATAATGTTTAAAATATGTTACATTATAAAGTACTGATAAAATTATTTGTGCTAAATTGTGTGAGTGAGGGGTGTTCAAGTGCTGTGTATATCATATCACCATCCAAGCAGTGTGGTGTTGTTGTGTCTGCCAGCATCACTCCACTCTTCATGATGTTGTGGCACTGTTTGGTGTAACCATTGATGGTGACTTCAGTGTAGATGGGTGTTAGATGGTATAATCTGCATAATTTGTTAAACCAAATAGTGGCATTGGTTCTATGTAAATTCTTCTTTGTGTTTTTATAGGCATATGTACCTTTGCCTGTTGGGCATTTATCAGTTTTAAATAATTCATGACCATGCACTGATGATTCAATATGAGAATAAAACCAATAAGTGCACATGAAGATATGTGAATTTATTACACTGTAGATGTTGTAAGCCTCCTGCATGTTTTGGCCATCTATTGTGGCTATCTTCAGCAGTGTGTGAGGCTGGCAGATGCAACAACATCACACTACATGGATGGTGATGTGATATACACAGCACTTGAACACCCTTTACTCATAGCATTTGGCACAAATATTTTTATCTGTATTTTATATCTTAACATATTTTCAAGCTTATTGTTCAAACTTAATATTGCATGTTTTTTAGTTGGGTGTGTTGTTCTATGTAATACATCCTTCAAAAAACACCTCCCTGAATATGGCCACAATAGGTGGCCGAAACGTATAGGAGGCCTATGATGTCTGTAGTGTAATACATTCATACATTTTCAAATGCACTTGTTGGTTTTATTCTCATAATATATTTTTTGTCTTTATCTCTGCTATCAAAAAATGAAAAGACTAAGGTATATAAAATTATAATTTTGCCAGTTGTTTTTGTGGGTATGAAACTTGGTGTCTCATGTTAAGAGAAATGGATACAGGGTTTTGGTGTGGAAGGAAGGAGAGCAATTGCATGACCCAGGCGTAGATGGGAGGGAAGTATTAAAATGGATCTTTAGGAAAGAGGATGGGAGGCTGTGGACCAAATACATCTAGTTGCACATGGGATGCAAATTGAAGCCCTATAAAATGCAGGAATTTACCTGAGGCATTATTAGCTTCTCAAGAAGGATTCTACTCTCATAATGAGTTACAGATTCTGAATAAAGCACACTACAGAACAAGGTACTTGAATACCCTAATTATCTTTTGTGTTGCATTTTGTTTCCACAGAATGGTAGTAATGCATTTAAACTAAATATTTTAAACAAATCTTGCACCATCTTAGTACCAACAAATAAATTCTCATATTTTTGTAAAGAGATGTTCCAGTGGGTATACTGTTTCATTTGTGACGTATATTTTGTTTCATATACGTGTTTTCCAAGGAAAGGAAGTTTAGTGGTATAGAAATTCCAAGAAAGGGATTATCAGAACCTAACTTTTGAGCATATGTTTCACCATGGACTTCACCCTTCGTTCCGGATACAAAATAAAAATGCGTAAAACTTTAATCTCTGTATGAAATACTGTTTGACGTCACAGGACTGTAAGTTAACTGATTGGTCATCTCACTGGTTCAGTGAAAATTGAGCACAAAGTTCTTTACTATTTATTGATTATATTATATAATTGTCTGAAAGTTTGTTTTACTATGAAATAGCACCAAGGGCTTTGGTAGTTCAAATATGTTATTAAATGTTCATGAAATACAGTAGGATTTATATATAATTTAAATACAATTGATTTTGTTATATATTATCTCCTACAAAGATAAAAGTGGTGTTATGATCCATATTCATCTAAAGGTCATGGGAATTATTTTTTCTTTCAAGTGCTGAAATTAGTGATGGAATTAAGAAAAACAGAGTAATGACTGGTGAAATAAATGTGTCAAGGATTCAAAGTCAACTGTAACAAAATTCCAGTCCTATGAATGGCATAATTTGATTAATATGCGTATTTAAATATGAAGGACTTTTTTTGAACATTGAGTGTAGTCCACATGATGATAGCAATGACAAATGGAAAAGTATGCATGTGTTTACATATTTAAAATGAACTTTGACCAGGATGTTAATAATTACATATTTTAAATGACCTCAATGACAAAGTAGTAGACTATGAATTTAAAAACTACTGTGTTTTGATTAATGGTAAAATCTGTGACGCACTGCACCAGGGCAAAGTACACCATCCAGATATGAGCTATTGTGACTGTTTTAATCTCCAGTACATTTCCATTAATTTGGTGGCAATGTAAATGAGAAGTTCTGGGAGTATGGTCCTGAGTCTCAAATGTTCCATTCTATACAGTGAGGCTAGCAAGAAATAAAAATTAATAATATTATAATATGGTAGCCCACTTTTGTATGTGGTTTCTGTTTGTACAGACACTTGACTGTGTTAAATTTGCTTGCATTAGAGAATTGAGTACTGTCTTCATTTTCTTACATGTTTAAATAAAAACCATGTCTTAAAGAATTTGCCTTAAGACCAAAGATAGTTATAGACCGTAGAATTGTTATGTTACATTCAGTAAAGGGACTGCTTTAACAAAGATATCGCATTTTTTAAAAATCTGTGACTGCACAAATTCCAGGATTTTGCACTTGTGTGCTGGTAGTGTTGTGAGTGTTGTTATTACAGAGAGTAAGAAATTAAAAAAACCTAGACGTTTGGGGTGAGCCCTAGTGCGATCATTTTCACACACATCCCATAAAAATCTGTCTTTTCTTTAAATGTTACTGGGGGTGACAGACAGATATGAACACATGGACAAAATATGTGGCCCTTGATGTAGTAGAATCTCTACTGAGAAGCTAACAGTTACTTACTACTCAAAAAATTATTTACCACTTAGGAACCTGAATTTGTAAAAATGTACCACTGGAAATCAATCTTCTGGGATGTTCTACCATGTTGACTGGTGTAACATCCTGAAGATTTGGATCTTCATCAACATCTTTGTGACAACCTCAAATCATTCTAACCCACCTCTAATTCATACTGTGAAACAAGTGACTTTAGTCTTCACCCAACAAACTTTAAATTTGAGACCTGTCTTATTATAATCCTCCTTGTAAACCTGTGTCTTTCAAGTGACCTCATCTTTCACATACTTCAATTACATAGATACGGCACTGTCATACATACTATAAAACAGAACTTCCTTGCACAGTAAGACAATAAGATAGAAATGAATTCTCAGGTTTTTGAAAATTGTAAAACATTAACATTATTTGTTAAAGTGCACATGTGCATATACTGAAGAATAAATTTCTTAATATATCAGTGAAATATAATCCCTATTGCTGATGATGCTGTCAGTAACTGAAACTACAGAGTGCTGGAACGTGTTTTTAATTGAAATCTTGGTCTGTGACTTCAGGAAGATACATGTACCTCACAAACAGAAATAAAAGTCCTTGTAATGAAAAACTTACACAATTCCCTGTTTCATTTGAAGTGCCTTCTCTTTTATGATGGCCATACAAAGACCAAAACATGATGATGTTCTAATAAACAGACGTTATTGGCTATTCGTGTTTGTATGCTGGTAGTTCTTTCTGAGTATGTTGAGAAGAGAGATGGAACATTTATGAGAGGAGACAGAAAAATGTAGGTTTTGTCATAAGGTACTCAAATCTGGTAGAAACATCGGTGACTGTGATAGTGATTTGTGTATTTTATGTATATTGGAACAAAGTATTAATACCAGTATAACTACTTACCTGTAATACGTCCCAATCGGGATTTGAAATTTCTGTGTATTGTTTGTCCTGCGTAGGCTGCCATATGCGCACCGAGGCTATGTCCAATAATGTGAATGAGCTCCGGTTGTATTCCGACTTGCACCTGAGGAATCAATAGTGAAATTTATGTTTACTCTTTCAGAGTAAGTGACAAAGTAGTGTCCTTTAAAACTGAAAGGGAATTGTCATGTGATATTTGTTTCAGTTGTCCATTGTGCAATGTCAGTCACTCAAAAACTGGGCAGTATGGAATGAAAGAATGGGTTCGGTTTATTTCTCTAGCAAGAGTCTACATAGTAATGTTGTATGAAAACTGTCTCAGGTCATCAGCAACATCTTGGTTGAGCTAAAAACCAAAGTTTTACAGATTTACTATACCTAAAAAATGTTGGTTTTCAGCTGCACCATGACACAGCTGATCACCAGAGGACATTTCACTGTGTTTGTTCAATATGAAAGCTTCAGTTTTACGTAAAATGGGGTTACCATACCTCCTGCATATATATAAGATTTTCTCTCACTTCGATGTCTTTCACCATTGTCAGGATGCATAACATCCCATATTTCAGTGTCACTGATGCTGTAACTTGAAAAATAATGGGATATTTTATTGATTATCCAAAAGTAGGTAAAATTGTTTTGTTTCCAAGATGGCTAAAGTATATGTAGAATTGAGGGTATTACACATGAGAAACTTTGAGATTCGTGTGGCTCATTTAATATAGTTAGGACAGTTCAAGTAAGGGAGGATGGACAGGCATGTGAATCAAATAGGGAGTACAGATAAACATACATACTTCCAGTGTTGATATTTCTTTGAAATGAGAAGTCCAAGACTTAGAGGGACATAGGAAGACAAACTTGAACTTCAGTAAATAGGTTTGGATAACTTAACACTGATTAAAATGGACCAGGATAATACTGAGATAAGGATGTGTCCCATACTTCAAAATTAAAAGTCTAGCATTGTCAGTATTACTGAATTTAAGGGGGGGGGGGGGGGGGGGGGGGCTTGGTTAAAGGGGGAAGGAAAGTTGTGGAGGGTTTTTTTTTTTTTTTGCCTTT
>Ga0123355_10001861_pt1 | contig 29611 bp, 42 predicted proteins | sample TergutEmb28metaG_3_FD_89872 | JGI IMG/M metagenome (GOLD analysis project Ga0123355, IMG submission 89872) | Embiratermes neotenicus P1 segment gut microbial communities from Petit-Saut dam, French Guiana - Emb289 P1 | ecosystem: Host-associated > Arthropoda: Insects > Digestive system > Gut ... | reverse complement strand
TACAATTATCTTGACACATATTTTACCTCCAATGTTAAGCTTCAATCACTTACATTGTACCATAGGTAATCCTATGTGTCTTTTTATTCCGCTATCACGGACACTTAATTTTACTATTTAGAATTTAAATTTCAAACAAGGAAAAAGGGGCTGAAATATCCAGCCCCACTTTCCTTGGAGTTTGTCAGGTTTATTCCCTTCGCTTCTTACGATATATCGCTACTTCGTTAATAATAACGAGGATAACGCATATCGCTGTAATCGCGATAAACAGGCATAGCAGCCCTTCCCTAAAGGAAGGATCCGAGTGTGACCTCGGATATTGGAACCATAAGAATCCCAAAACCACTGCTATTAGGAAGTAATACCACCGTGACATCATTTTTCACTCCTCATTCAAAATTGATACATAACGCTGTATCTGCGAAACTACTATAATTATACCATATTTTGCCTAAATACTCAATTATAATCAGATTTTAGAAAATTAGTATTAGAGGTACTATTGGATATTGTTTTTTTCAGTTTTATATTGCCTAGATTTTGCCAAAGTGATATACTGTCGAATTAGAGAGTGTTTTTTATGTGGAGGAATTTATGAACCCAGTTTTACACGACATAATTTTAGTTGCAGGTGGTATAGGTCTATTCCTATTTGGTATGAAGATGATGTCAACCGGCTTACAAACATTAGCAGGAGACCGTCTACAAGGCATACTTAAACGTGCAACTTCAAATAGATTTTTAGCAATTATTGTCGGAATAATTGCTACAATTGCCCTTAACAGTTCAACAGCGGTAACCGTTATGACAGTTAGTTTTGTTAATTCTGCACTAATGAATTTAACTCAAGCTATTGGTATAATTATGGGAGCTAATGTTGGAACAACTTTTAGTGCACAGCTAGTAGCTTTTAGAATTGATGCTTATGCACCACTATTCATCTTTGTCGGTATGGTAATGTACCTGTTCTTTAAGAAAAGAAAAGTTAAGAATATTGGTTCTACGATATTAGGATTTGGCATTCTATTCTTTGGTATTACAACCATGGGTGGACCTCTTAGAGAGCTTGGTAACAACGAAACATTTACTAATTTGTTAACAACTTTTGAGTTTCCAATCTTAGCTTTATTGGCAGGTTTCATTTTTACTGCTATTGTTCAAAGCTCAACAGCAACAACATCGATTTTAGTTATGATGTACCTTAATGGTGTTCCTATTCCCTTTGAAACCGGGGCATATATAATATTGGGAACTAATATAGGAACTAGTATAACTGCAGTAATTGCTTCTATACCTGCTAGCCGTGAAAGTAAACGTGCAGCACTTTTTCATATAATGTTTGATATTATGGGAAGCATTGTATTTGGTACCTTGATTTTTATCATCCCTGCCATTCTAAATTGGTTCCAATCAACTTGGCCAGACCCAGCTAGACAAATTGCAATGTTCCATACCTTATATAATGTTGCTACCGTAACCTTACTTATACCGTTTGTACCAAGAATTGCTAGGTTAATGGAAAGAATTGTTCCAGTAAGGCCAGACGAAGTTAATAATAAATATGAGAAAAAATTAATATATCTTGATGACAACGACATATCAACACCATCACTTGCAGTTCATAATGCTCACTTAGAAATACACCGTATGGGTAAAATTGCAAACGAGACTTTGGCACTATCATTAGAATCATTCTTTGAAAACAATATGGATAAAGCTGACAGAACAATTGAAAACGAGAATGTAATTAACTATTTGAACCATAACATATCATCTAAATTAGTTTGGATCAACAATATGTCTTTATCAGATGCTGAAACTGAAAGAATAGGAAAAATGTTTAAACTTTTATCTGATATAGAAAGAATTGGTGATCATGCAGAAAACATCGCTGAATTTGCTATAACAATTAATGAAAATAAGTTAAAATTTTCTGACAACGCTATTGAAGAATTAAAAACACTTAGTGAGACAACAATGAATCTCTCATCCAAAGCTTTGAATGTTTACGAAAAACAAAAAACAGATAACTTATCGGAAATAGAGTCTCTTGAAAAAGAAGTAGACAAACTATCATTAGATTTTGCTGAAAATCATATAGTTAGATTAAAAGCAGGTAAGTGCGAACCAAAAAGTGGTGTGATATTCTCTGATATGCTTGTAGACTTAGAGAGATGTGGAGACCATTCAAAATCTATTGCGTTCTCTGTATTAACTGAGAACGAGTGGAAAAAGAAAAGGAATAGTAAGTAAATAAAACTAGCAAAGTATATATAAAGCCTTATAACAATGTTATAAGGCTTTATATATTAGCTTGAAAAACAGTCCCTGAACACTACAAATATAAAGAGACAACCTAAAAAAGTTGCCACCTAATATCTTTTATTTTCTGAATCGTTACTATTTACGTTATTAAGTTTAGTATCCAGTCTATCCAACTTTTCACTGTTGACGATCTCCTAATATATGTTGAATCACTATCTATATTGTATAAATTACTATTTTTCATAATATCTATAACCTGTGCATTCGATGGTTTTTCACTATTAGCAAGATATAAATCTAAAGTTTCTTTAAAAACTTTATGTTCTAATATTAATTTAGTAAATTCTAATTGTCTATTTTTATATGGTAGATTTAGGATCTGGTTTCCTTTTGCAGTTAAATTAAAAGTTATTTCTCCATCTATTCTTCCCTTCTCCACTAAACCTAAATATTTTGCAGCATCTGTATAATAATTAGTTTGCCTCTCATCAAAAGCATAGTTGCTCGTAATATATTTTTTAGTTTTGCCTTTACCCTCTAATAATTCACACAAATTAACAACTCTTTCAAATTTATCAGCTTGTGGAAAAGGAATCTCAGGTTCTAAAATTATATTAACTGTATTTAAAACTGTTTTTATTTCTTCTAATTCAATTTCAGTATCTTCAATACTATAACGTTTACTTTTTACCAAACGCACAGAACTATAATCTTCAGGATTATCAAAAGTATATTCATAAACATTAAAAATTCCATTTGAATATATAATATAAATAGGTCTTACGGGCTTTGTAACTTTTGAGCTCCACAATCTATATGGATAATAAATTTGTCTTATCATAAAATCATCAGACAAATAATTTTTGGCCTCAATAAGTGCTAAGCTATGTATTCCTTCATACCCTCCATCAATTTCTAATTGAGAATTTTCTACTGTAACTTCTATAACTCCACTATTATCTAGCTTGTTTATGTTAAATTTGAAATTACCTGAACCCATTCTTCCATTAACTGTTGGCACTAATTCTTCTTCGTCCAAAAATTTCTCTAATATTTTTGTAATATAAGCACAATTAATAGCAACCGATTCACTATTTATGTTAGTATAATCCAGGCTTTGTATGTATGACGGAAAACTAATCTTTTCAATTTCTGTGTTGGAAACAGTAAAATCTTCATAAGATTTAAAACTAGATATTATATAGCTTCCTCTGGTTATAGGTAAAATTGATAATTCATTGGATTTGAAAATTTCAGGCAATATTGCACTATTATCAAATTTAGTCATAAGTCTAGCTTCTCGATGCTCATTAATTTGTTTTGCTGTTATTCTAAAGTATCCATTATCACTAATTTCCTTCAAAATATTATATTGTTCAAACAGCTTGTCCCAGGCTTCTTTATTTGTACTACATCTTGCCATAATTTCTAATTAACACCTCACTAACTTCACCACGCCTATTTGCATTAGAATTTATTGAACGCTTCGCTTTTATTTCTATAATTTCATAATCTTTATATAATTCTCTAATAAATTCACAATCTGAGTTTGAAAGCAAAAATTTTACACCTTTCTGATTTAATTCATCACATAACTCTTTTAACCTTATTTGTTCTGCTTCTCCAAATCCTCCCTCACTATATCCTGTGAAATTTGATGTCTTTGATATCGGTGCATACGGTGGATCAAAATAAACAAAGGCACCTTTATTTATTTTTTCTACTGTATTTGCAAAATCTCCATTCAAAAATGTAATTTCTGCCCTGTTAAAATAATTACTCACAGCTCTTAATACTTCACTATTAACTATGTTAGGATTTTTATAACTACCAAAAGGAGAATTAAATTTTCCTGCACTATTAACCCTATACAAACCATTATAGCAAGTTTTATTTAGATATATAACTCTAGCTGCTTTCTCTATCTTTGTTAGTTTATCAAATTTATTTGACTCTCTGTCTATTTCTCTTATACTATAAAAACATTCTGCATTGTTTAAATATTTTTCTTTATTATCTAGCTCATTTATTAATTCTTCAACATTATCTTTAATCACATTATATACATTTATTAAATCACTATTTATATCATTTATAACAGCTTTTTTTGGCTGCAACGCAAATAACACAGCACCTCCGCCAACAAATGGCTCATAGTATGCTGTTATAGTTTTCGGTTTATATTTTTGAATCTCAGGTAGTAGTTGTCTTTTGCCACCAACCCATTTTAAAACAGGCATAACTAACTTGTTTTTTGTCATATATTTATCCTCTTTTGTAACTATTTGTTTTATTAAGAAACATTTTATATTGATTCTTTTCAAAAGTCAATATATTTTTACGAATGTTTGTTTTGCATATTGGTTTTGAAGCAAAGTGCTCTTTATAATATAATGACATTCACAGATTAGTAGTAAGTTATACTGGAAATTCTGTTGATAATGAAAAGCCTCTTCAAGATGCAGATGACCTTTAAAAAAATGCAAGGCATAGAGAATAGTTATTATCTCCATGCCTTTTGTCATAGATTACTTTAGCCCATAACTTCTTGAATAGCTACTGCTACAGATACTGTTGCTCCAACCATTGGATTATTACCCATTCCAATTAGTCCCATCATTTCAACGTGGGCAGGTACTGAAGAAGAACCTGCGAATTGAGCATCTGAGTGCATTCTTCCCATTGTATCTGTCATGCCATATGAAGCTGGTCCTGCTCCCATATTATCTGGGTGTAGAGTTCTCCCTGTGCCTCCACCAGAAGCAACAGAAAAGTAATTTTTATTCTGTTCTATACATTCCTTTTTATAAATTCCTGCAACTGGATGTTGAAACCTAGTTGGGTTAGTAGAATTTCCTGTAATCGATACATCTACTTCTTCGTGATGCATTATTGCTATTCCTTCTCTTACATCATCTGCACCATAGCACTTAACTTTTGCTCTTTCCCCTTTAGAGTATGATATTTCTTTTACTATACTTAACTTTCCAGTAGAATAATCAAGCTTTGTTTCTACATAAGTAAATCCATTAATTCTTGAAATTATCTGTGCTCCATCTTTTCCAAGTCCATTTAAAATAACTCTAAGTGGCTCTTTTCTTACTCTATTAGCTGATTTTGCTATTCCTATAGCTCCTTCAGCAGCTGCAAATGATTCGTGCCCTGCTAAAAACGCAAAACATTTTGTTTCTTCATTTAATAGTTTTGCTCCTAAATTTCCGTGCCCTATACCAACTTTTCTATCATCTGCAACAGAACTTGGAATACAGAATGATTGTAAGCCTATTCCTATGTAATCTGCTGCTTTTTCAGCGCTTTTACAATTTTCTTTTATTGCTATTGCGGCTCCTACAGTATATGCCCAGCACGCATTTTCAAAACATATTGGTTGTATCTCTCTTATCATTTTTGTAACATCTAAACCTTTAGACTCGCAAATTGATTTAGCTTCTTCTAATCCATCAATCCCATATTTATTTAAAACTTCATTAACTTGTTTTATTCTTCTCTCATAACTTTCAAATAACACTTAAAACACCTCCTATTCATGTCTTGGATCTATAATTTTTGTTGCCTCTGCAAATCTACCATATATTCCGCTTGCTTTTTCTATTGCCTCTTTTGGGTCAATTCCTTTTTTTATAGATTCCATCATTTTACCTAAATTCACAAATTTATATCCTATTATTAAGTCATTCTCATCCAGTCCAATATCGGTAATATAGCCTTCTGCTAAATCTAAATATCTAGCCCCTTTAGAGACTGTACTATATGTTGTTGCTACTTGGCTTCTCAAACCTTTTCCTAAGTCTTCAAGTCCTGCCCCTATTGGTAGTCCACCTTCTGAGAATGAAGATTGTGCTCTTCCATATACTATTTGCAAAAACAACTCTCTCATTGCTACATTTATTGCATCGCAAAGCAAATCTGTATTCAAGGCTTCCAAAATAGTTTTTCCAGGCAATATTTCACTTGCCATAGCAGATGAATGTGTCATTCCAGAACATCCTATTACTTCAATCAGGGCTTCTTGAATAATACCCTCCTTAATATTTAATGTTAACTTGCACGCTCCTTGTTGTGGAGCACACCATCCAACTCCATGTGTTAATCCAGATATATCTTTTATCTCTTTTGCATACGTCCATTTCCCTTCTTGCGGTATTGGTGCTGGTCCATGGTTTGCACCTTTTGCTACACATTTCATTTGCTCTACTTCATGTGTATAGTTCATAAATCTCACCTCTCCTTTCTTTAGCATAATTGTAATATGACTTTATACCTTCTGTATAATACATTTTTGTAGCATTCATATAACCATTGGTTATGATAAGATAAAAGGAACATTAATTTAGAAAATGTTCCTTTATTATTTTAATTAGATTATTTAATTCTTTAAACTTATTGCCATTTATGTATATTCCAAATTCTATTGGTTCAATTTTAAATTCTGTTTTAAGAGCTATTAAACCATATTTTTCTAACTGGTCCTCAACATATTCCTTTGTTACTAATCCAATATTATTGCTTCCTTCTAGTATTTCTAACATTGCATTATAGGTTATACTTTTAAGATTATTTTCTGGAATGTTAGTATCTCTTACAAATACCACCGTACTTTGTGATTTTTGTGGTGGAACATAGATAATTTCATTTTTCAAATCTCTTATACTAAAGGTTTTGTTTGCAATCTCTGAATCCTTATGTGCAATTAATATATCATTAAATATTCCGAAGTTTAATATATTCTATTTTACTACCACAAAGACTTTCATCTACTTGTTTTGATACTACTATATCTAATTCGTTTAATGTTAGCATGTCCATCATTTTATCTGTTTCCATATTAATAGTATTAATCTTTACATCAGTATTTTGGTTATAAAACTTAATAAAGCATTTGCTAAGCATCTTGTTAAGTATTGTGTAGTGAGAACCTAGATTAATTGTTCTTACTGCGTTATATTGATTGGCTATATTTATGATTGTGTTCATAGGTTCTTTTAGCTTACTATACAACTCTTGCCCTGTTTTAGTTAAAGTGGTTCCTTGATTATTTCTTTCAAATAGCTTGGTTTGTAAAAGGTTTTCTAAATTTTTAATATGCTTTGTAACTGCTGGCTGTGAGATATTTAGTATATTACTTGCATTAGTAATACTTTTTTGATTTGCTACTATTACGAATATTTTATATAACTCTAAATTTATCATATCTAAATATAACACCTCCTAATAATTTTATTACAATTGAAGTTTAGCACATTTCTACTTCTTTTTCAATTCAGTTTCTTCTCTTTTTCTAGTTGTTTTAAGCTCTTTTTAGGAGTGGGTAAGTCTTCTGGCATAGTACCACCTGCTTGCTTTATTGCATTTCTAACGGTTTTACCAACTTCAAATTGAGCCTTGATCACTTTAAAATCAAGCAATATGAAAACGCCCTCCTTCCTAGAAAGAGAACGTTTGAGTTCAGTATTCTGAACATATAAAACATGTTTTTTTATAATATTGCTTGATTTTCATTTATGTGAGATAATCATAAAAAAGAAAGGTAAGAATTGTTATGTATGGAGAATTAGCACCTAGAATTTTAGGAATATTACAAGTGTTAAACTCAATGTTAATCCTAGTTTGTTTGGTAATAGGAATTTTATATATGGTCAAAAGCAAGAAAAATATGAAAACGAAAATTATAATTGGAGCAGTTATTATTTTAATACCGCTTGTTTTTATGATTGTTTTGAATGTTGTTAGGGTTACATCGGCTGAAAGACGATTTAATGCCGTAACAACAACAGCAATGACTGGTGAAGTGGTTATTAATGGTAGAAGCATAACTTTACCTATTGATTTAGATACGTTTTTAAGTAGTACAGGATTAAGGGAAGGCGGTTCTAGTCCATCAGGAGCAATTCGCCATGTGAGAGTAACAGATGGTAATAGTAATTTCTGGCTTGATGTGAGAAGAGATGATACTGTTCAAAAAATTGCAATAAACAGAAGTGATTTCGATGAACATAGAACAAATATAGCTTTTCCTAATGACATATCCTTTTCGTCAAATCTTTCTGATATTAGAAACATACTAGGCAAAGGAGATGGAGGACAATCAGCTCATCGTAGCGATATTGGAATGTATCGCAGACATACTTTTAGCTATTCAACCATTTCACTCATGGTTGGAGCAGATGAAAATGGGAACATATTATATATAGAGTTGTTTGCGTTTTAAACTACTCTTAAAATTTATAGAAATATATAAAAAAATTAATCCTAAAGACATTTTGCCTATGCCTTTAGGATTTTTGCTACATTCTTATTCTATTTCATTAATTCATCCTCTTTTTCAATCCTTTTTCAATTAAAGGCGACAAAAAAATCAACCTTTTTCAGTTGATTAATCCTTTTCGTCAGTGCGACGATTTTACTTATTGGAGCGATTGTCCCACAGGTTACGAACCATATTTCTATGCGTTCTCTTTCTGAAATTATTATACATAATGGGAGTACAAAAATTTTATATTAGCTGAATTGTTCATTATTACTAACTAGTAGTTTCCCCATGTCATATGCCTTTTGACATTCCATAGGAAAAATCTCTTTCCTTCTAACAATACGTTCGGAAGCATTAAATTTAGTACAAGGATATATGTTATAATCCCATTGATATGTTTCTGGAACAACAAAATAATCCGAACTTCCAAATGCTCGTTCGAACCTCCTCTTATTTCTATCAAAAATTTCCTTATATCCATCATCATAAGCAGCATCAAGCGAACGATTCATTGTGTAGATAAAAAGTGATTTTAATTTTTCTTTAGATGAATTTTTTTCAGTGGTATAAGACATATAAGGGTACCATAAACGTTCTAAGAATGAACGCATTTCTCCTGTAACACTATCTAAATACATTGGTGAGCCCAAAATAATAGCATCACATTCATAAATTTTTTTTAATAATGGCATAAGTTCATCTTCAAGCATACAATAATCAACACTATTATATGATGTTTTGCAAGAAAAACAACTTACACATCCTTTGTAGTTATAGTCATATAAATTATGTAGTTCTACATCAGCACCCGATGATTGTGCACCATTCATAGCATGTTCAATCAACATATGAGTATTCCACTGTTTTCTAGGGCTACCATTAATAGCAATTACTTTCATTTTGAATTCTCCTTTACTTCAAACTTTGCTCTATCTTTGACTAATCTAATCACATTCCTCTTAACATACTCCCCTCCACTATATAAACAAGTTATTAAGAAGATTAAAGAATTGTTTTCTAAATTTAAAATATAGTTTTTACAATTTAGACGACAGTGTCGCCCATTTTCAATTAGCTTCGTCTTTAAGGTTCTTGATGCTTTCAATTCTTTCTTTCTCGTCTTCGATTACAGTTATTAATTCTTCTTTCGTAGGTAAATATGTTAAATACGATGCTGTATAAATGTTTTTATTATCTCCTAGAGTCATTTCTACCATAGTATCATTCTTACTCGCGCATAATAAAATTCCAATAGGCTCATTTTCCCATTCAAGCATTTTCGTTTGTTTAAAATAGTTAACATACATCTGCATTTGACCAATATCTCCATGAGTCAATTTGTTCATTTTCAAATCAATAATAACAAAACATTTTGCAAGTCTATTATAAAAAACTAGGTCTGGATAGTAATATTCATCTCCAATACGTAATCTTTCTTTTTCTCCACCGTAGTAAAAGCCACGCCCAAGTTCAAGTAAAAATTCTGATAAATGGCTTAATAATGCTTTTTGCAAGTCACTCTCCAAATATGACTTGTCCTGTTTTAATCCTGCAAATTCAAAAATATATGGTGCTTTTAATATATCTTCTGGTTTATTAACAATTAAACCTTCTTTAGACATATCTAAGACATAGTTCTCGTCTTGTGAAATTAATAACCTATCATATAATTTTGTTCCAATTTGTCTTCTTAATTCTCTATATCCCCAGTTAGATTTAATGCATTCTTGCATATAAAAATCTCGTTCTTCTTTTCTAGTAATTGGAATCAACTCTTGAAAATGTGACCACGTTAATTCGGTCGGCACTGCCGACCAAATTGGAAAATAATCATAAAATCTACGCATTCTCCTAATACTTACTGGTGCAAAACCACTTCCGAATTCTGCTTGCAATTTTTTAGATAAAGCTTCAATAATTTGTTTCCCATAGTCTGCTCTTTTATTATCTCCTAATAATTCACTTGCAATTTTTCCAACATACCAATTTATTTCAGTTGCCGAATTGTCTATATGCTTATAAATTCTTCTTCTCGCCTCATATATTCTACCTCTAATATCTTCGTATATCTCTTGAATATCTAACATATTATTATTTTTCTGTGCATTGATAATTTTATCTGACATATATTCCACCCTCTCTTAATTGTGCAAAATTTCTGTATAAATTCAATATCGTATTCATTTAATTCTTCATTATCTTTTTTCACTTTATTTAGCTTACTAAACTAATATTTTTATATCATATTTCCACAAATATTACCATGATTTTTTACAAGAGAGGGTTTGGGGTGTTTTCCCATAATTTGGATTGTACGGTAGTACAAATCCATTGCTTGCTGGGACAAAACCTCTAAAATCAATGTTCAAAAATACTCCCATTTTGATACCTAAAGCTATAATTTTTCTAATGACGTCAATAGTTTTTGTGAAATTACTCCCACATTTAGCCAATTTTCTTGAATATCTGCTTAATTTCTTTTAGATTGTACTTTTGATTATGTTCTTTAATATAAAATGGTTTACTACTAATCTCATTTACTTTGTATTCAAGAATGGTAAGTGGAGTGGGGTATGTAATGATATATTGAGTAGGTGTTATTACTTCAAGGTTCGTCTTTAGCAATACTTTAACCGCACCATCTATAACTTTATATTCTCGTTGTTTTAGAATCTCCAAAATCTCTTTATTTGGTTTTAATTCCTCTTTCACTTTAAATTCTAACAACATAAAACGCTCTCCTTTCTTGAAAGAGAACGTTCGATTCAATATTCCGAACATATAAAAACAGCCTATAAACCTTATGGTTCATAAGCTGTTTTAAAATGGAGCGGGTAGTCAGAATCGAACTGACAGCATCAGCTTGGAAGGCTGAGGTATTACCACTATACGATACCCGCATATCTTCAGCGATTTTCTTTCAAATCGACTGTATGCTAAATTATAAACTAGGTTTTAAATTTTGTCAACATATTTTTTCACTTTTCTGTTTACAAATTTAGACACTTAATATAGAATATGAATATATTTTGACATGACAACTTTTTATTTTGTTGTCAAAAAACGGAGCGAATCAGTGTATAATTTTGTATCATCTAGCGAAAATGAAACTAAAGAAATTGCATGTAGACTAGCGTCTACATTAAATACCCGGCGACATCGTTGTCTTGTCTGGGGATTTAGGTTCTGGAAAAACTCATTTTGCAAAAGGATTACTCTCTTTTTGGAGATTAGAAAATGAAGTTTCTAGCCCTACTTTCACTATAGTCAATGAACACAAAAAAGATGATACTAATATATATCATTTTGATGTTTATAGATTGAATAGCCCTGAAGAATTTTATTCTATAGGCGGCCCTGATTATTTTGAGATGGGTATATCTATCATTGAATGGGGAGAAATTATAGAAAGCATACTTCCTCCAAGTCATATTAAAGTAAATTTTGAAAAAGATTTAAATAATGAAAATGTTAGATATATAAATATTGAAACAGAAAAGAGGTTCTAAAAGAAATGACTATTCTTGCAATATCTACTTCCAGCAATACATGTTCAGTTTGTTTACTAGAAAATGATAAAGTTATTAAAGAGATGCATACTGACGGTAGTCGTTCACATTCTGAAAAGCTTATGCCTCTTATAAAGGAACTATTAGATTCAAGTAATGTTTCTTTATCTGATATAAGCTTAATTGCCTCAGATAACGGCCCTCGGGTCATTTACAGGTATTAGAATAGGTATTTCAACTGTAAAAGGCTTAGCAGCCCCAAATAATATTAATATTATTCCTATCTCTTCACTTGAAGCATTAGCATATAATGTAAGTATAGATGATGGACATATCTGTTCAATAATAGATGCAAAAAATAATCAAGTTTACTGCGGTATTTTTGATAAAAACTATGATTTATGTACAGACTATATTGCAGATGATATTAATGACATTTTGCCTATACTAAAGGATTATAACAACATTACTTTTGTACGGCGACGGACAGTATCTTGTAGCAGAATGTAAAAACAACTCTAAAGTGTATGCTAAAAACATTGGAATCGCTGCATATAAGAAATATATGCAAGGTGTTAGATATGCATCAGACTCAGTGGTTCCAGAATATCTAAAGCCTTCTCGGGGCAGAAAGGTTAAAGTAAAATGATTAGTATATCAAGTATGACTTTAGAAGATTTTGAACTAATCAAAGAAAACTTATCTTCTGACTTTGATGAATTTTGGAATCCTAGCACTTTAAAATCTGAACTATTAAATAAAAATTCTAAATGCATCGTTGCTAAAGACAGTGCCGGAAATGTTATAGGCTTTGCTAGTATGTGGAAAGCAGTTGATGATATACATATAACAAATATTGTTGTAAGAAACGATTTCAGAAATCAAGGCATACGGGAGTCTGCTACTAAAAGAACTTATAAAAATTAGTAAGGACAGCAACCTTACATCAATAACACTAGAAGTTAATCACTTAAATCTTCCTGCTATAGAACTTTATTCAAAACATGGTTTTGAAAAAGTAGGAATCAGGAAAAAATATTACAACTCTACTCATGACGCAATAATCATGACTCTAAACCTCTAACTAAAGTATAAAAAAAGATAGGAGAATTACGAATGAAAAAATATGAACTCAGCCACAAAGCTTTAAAGGAAATATGCAATCCAAATACTTTTAAGTTTGAAACCACTGCCGGATTAGATGAAACAGATTTAATTTATGGCCAAGACAGAGGAATTGCTGCATTAGCCTTTGGCTTATCTATCGACTCTAAAGGATATAACCTATTTATAGAGGGTCCTTCTGGTGTACGGAAAAACTATGTATGCAAAGAAGTATGTTTCTAACATTGCTGAAAAACAAAAGTCTCCAGATGATTGGTGCTATATATATAATTTTGAAAACTCTAATGAACCAATAGCTGTTTCCTTACCAGCTGGTCAGGGAAAAGTATTTAAAGAGAATATGGATAACTTCATTACAGATATAAGGAGAAGTATTAAGCTTACCTTCAATAATGAAGATTTTGAAAAAGAGAAAGTACTTATCAAACAAAAATATGATGAGAAAAAAAATGAGATTTTAGAAAAATTAAATAAAAAATCTATGAAACATGGATTTCAAGTAAGAACTACTGCTAATGGTATCTATATGATGCCTGTTATTGATGGTAAAACTATTGAGGAAGAAGAATTCGACAAACTAGATGATAATGTAAAGCAATCTTTTGAAGAAAAATCCTCTTTAGTTCAAGAGCAGATTTTTGAAGTTATAGGGCAAATAAAATCTATTGAAAGGGAAACTGATAAAAGAGTTGAAGAATGGCAAGCTAACATAGCACTTCTCACAATTAATAGTAGTATCAATATATTAAAAAATACTTATAAAAAAGATAAGAAAATTTCTAAATTCTTAGAAGATGTTAAGGTGAATATACTTAAGAATATCGATCTATTTATAAAAGAAGACAATCCACATGATCCTAAACATCCGGTACCTGGAAAACCTGACAACAAAGAACCATGGCTTAATTATAGAGTTAATCTATTTGTTGACAATAGTCATCAAGAAGGTGCTCCTGTTATTATGGATTCAAATTACTCATATCATAACCTCTTTGGAAAGCTAGAATATGAAAACCAATATGGTATGTTAAAAACAGATTTTACGATGCTTAAATCCGGATTGCTTCATAAAGCAAATGGTGGATATATCATACTTCAAGCTGAAGACTTACTCGCTAATCAAGTTTGCTATGATACATTAAAGAGAGCTCTTACTATTAAAGAACTTAATATTGATAATAATATGGAGCAACGTGCTCAATATATGGTTATGATTTCATTAAAACCAGAACCTATTCCAATTGATGTTAAAGTTCTACTTGTAGGAAACTCACATATATATCACGCTTTACTTGCACTTGATCCAGAATTCAAAAAATTATTTAAAATCAAAGTAGAATTTGATGAAACTGCACCTCGCACTGATAGTAACATCATGAGACTTGCAAAGTTCGTTAATAGTTATGCTACAAAAGAAGAGGATCTTCCTTTAGATAAATATGCGATGGCTAAAATTGTTGAGTATACTTCTAAATTAGCTGATGACAAAACAAAACTTTCTACTAAGTTTAGTGATATTGGAGAAATTATTTCTGAATCCTCTACATGGGCACGCCTCGCGAAGAAAAAAGTAGTTACAGCTGAATATGTAGATAAAACGCTTAATGAAAGAATTGACAGAGTTAAAAAACATGATGCTAGACATTTAGAACTTATTGAAGAAGATATGCTTTTAATATCTACATCTGGTCATGAAGTAGGATCTCTAAATGGTCTTACTGTTATGACTGTGGGCTATCATTCATTTGGTAAACCTTCTAAAATAACTGCAAACACATATATGGGGAAAGACGGGATAGTAAATGTAGAGCGTGAAGTTGATCTATCTGGTCCTAGTCACTCTAAAGGGATTCTTATCTTATCAGGATATCTTGGAGAGACATTTGCACAAGATATGACTTTAGCTGTGAATATAAGCATATGCTTTGAACAATTATATAGTGGGGTTGATGGTGATAGTGCTTCTAGTACAGAGGTATATGCAACCTTATCAAGTCTTTCTGGAGTTCCAATTAAGCAATCAATCGCAGTAACTGGTTCTATGAATCAAAAAGGACTCATACAACCAATTGGTGGCGTAAATGAAAAAATTGAAGGATTTTATCAAATATGTAAATCTCGTGGATTAACTGGAGAACATGGCGTTATAATACCTGTGCAAAATGTTAGAAACCTTAGTTTGTCTGACGAACTAATAGATGATGTAAAAAAAGGTAAGTTCCATGTATATGCGGTATCAACTATTGATGAAGGTATCGAAATATTAACAGGCGTTCCAGCTGGTAAGAAAAATAAAGATGGTAAATTCCCTGCCGGTACAATAAACTACCTAGCATATGAGAAATTAAAGAGATATGCAGAATTATCTAAAGATAAATAAGGTAATCGATATATACATTTGATATGACTAAGGCTGACGCACAATGCGCCAGCCTTTTAATTTCCCTAGGAAAATATACTCCTTAGGGATGGTGAACCCGCCAAAAGCCATGCACTCCGTATAATGAACACAAGTAATAGACCCCGAGGAATCACTATGGCTATCGTTCTTAGGTTTGTCAGAATCTCTTCTGCATAAGCTGTTCGCTCAGTATTCGTAGGATACTCAGCAGAATAAAAATCCTTTAACACTTGTTCTAGCCTAGCTAGAGCTCTTTCCCTGTTTTTCGCTGCTTTTTGCCCAGTCAGTTTTATAGCAAATATACTTACTATTGACTTTACAACAGCTCTTTTTCTACAGCAATATATTACTGCTACCAAAACTATCATTCCTAGCCATCCTATATTGCCTACGCCTGCTCGGAATATTAGTAGTGGAGCTACTACTATCCACGATTGTAGCGCTGACCAGAACATCATCCAGTACATTTCCTTAACCCGGAAAATGTGCTCATGCTTTTTAATAAAGCCTATCATCCTTTTTCCTCCTTCAGGAATTTGATTTTGTTTTTGTTATTGTTGTTTATGCCTTTGTTGTAACTGGCATTTCTGCCAGAGAAATTAGGGCTTTACGGCTCATGCTTTGGCTTTGGCTTCCACCTCCATATGTTGATATGCTTATATTATACCATATTTTACATAAAATCTCAATTCCTCTGCGCTCTCCAAATTCACTGTGTTCCATTTAAAAAAACCGCTACTCGGCGGTTTTTCATTTTTACTTATTATTCTTTGTATTTTCCTTAGCCGTAGCATTTAATACGTACGGATAAATTATGCCTCGTCTTCTGTTACAGGTTCTTCTTTAACTGCTTCTACTGTCTCTTCTGTAACTGTATCAACAACTTCTTCAACAACTGGTGTAGCTGTTTCTATAGCTGGCGCTTCTTCTGGAGCAACTTCTGCAGGAGCTTCTTCTACTGCAGTTTCCATTGCTTCAGCAGCTTCCTCTACAACTGGTGTGGCTGCTGCAACTTCTTCAACAACTTCTTCCTCTTCCATAACTTCTTCAGCTAATTCTTCTTTTAATACTATTTCATGAGTTTCGATTCTTGCACCGAACTTTTCTTTAGTCTTAGCTGATTTTCCTAATCTTTCTCTTAAGTAGAATAATTTAGCTCTTCTTGCTTTACCTACTCTTGTTACTTCTACTTTTTCTACTTTTGGTGAATGAACTAAAAATGTTTTTTCAACACCTACTCCGTAAGATATTCTTCTTACTGTAAATGTAGCATTTATTCCTCCACCTTGCTTTTTAATAATGATTCCTTCGAAAACTTGTATTCTTTCTCTGTTTCCTTCTTTTACTCTTACATGAACTTTTACTGTATCTCCAACTTTAAGAGCTGGTATCTTACTTTTCAGTTGCTCATGTTCGATTGATTTTATAATGTCCACTTCTTTTTCCTCCTTCTTTCTTTAAATGGTACTATTTAATCTAATAAATCTGGTCTCTTGTTTCTAGTCGTTTGTATTGATTGTTCTTTTCTCCAATTTTCAATTTCTTTATGATTGCCGTGATAATAGAACTTCTGGCACTTTCTTGTCTAAAAACATCTCTGGTCTAGTATATTGGGGATATTCAAGTAAATTGTTTGTAAAAGATTCTTCTTCTATAGACTCTTCTCTTATTACTCCTTTTATGTGTCTAGCTACTGCATCTATTAGGACCATAGCTGGTAGTTCTCCACCAGTTAATACATAATCTCCTATAGATATCTCTTCTGAAACAATCTCATCTAAAACTCTTTGGTCTATTCCTTCATAATGTCCACATAATAGGATTAGATGTTTGGAGTTCGCTAGTTCCTTTACTTTTTCTACTGTTAATGTTTTACCTTGTGGTGATAAGTATATTGTTTTCGTAGTCACATCTTTTTCGATAGATTTATAGCTATCATAAACTACATCTGCTTTAAGTACCATACCGGCTCCACCACCATATGGAGTATCATCAACTTTCTTATGTTTATCCTTCGCAAAGTCCCTAATATTTATAGTATTTATTTCTAGTAGGCCTTTATCAGCCGCTCTTCCTAAAATACTTGTTTTAATTGGGTCAAACATATCTGGAAAAAGTGTAAGTATGTCTATTTTCATATTAAACCTTCCATTAACTTTACAATTATAGTTTTATTTTGAATGTCCACTTGTTTTATAACTTCTTTAATTGCAGGAATTAAAATTTGTTTACCATCATTACTTTTTACAACATATACATCATTACTTCCAGTAGGAAATACATCATCTACTTCTCCTAAATGTTCATTTTCTTCTGTGTAAACATTGCATCCGAGCAAGTCTACTATGAAGTATGAATTTTTAGGTAAATCTACGGCATCTTTCCTGTTTACTTTTAAATAGAAATTTCTATATGTTTCGGCTTCCTCTATTGTATCTACTCCTTTAAACTTAAGTAATACAATATTTTTGTTGTACCTAACCTCTTCTATTTCAAGTTCTGTTAGTCCTTTTTTGATATTCATATATACTGTTTTTAATTTATCAAACCTTTTAATATCATCTGTTAACGGTTTTACTTTCATAATACCTTTAACACCATGTGTTCCTACAATTTGACCAATTTCTAAATATTCTTGCATAAAGCTCATCCTCTATCCAACAAACTCAATTGAAATTTTCTTGTTTTCTTTAACCGCTACAGCTCTCATTACTGTTCTTATAGATTTAGCAATTCTTCCTTCTCTTCCAATAACTTTACCCATATCGGCCTCGGCTACTTTCACTTCAAATACTATAATTTCTCCTTCTTGTTTTTCCTCTACTGTAACTGATTCTGGGTTTGAAACTATAGCTTCGATAATAGCTTGTAGTTGTTCTTTCATATTAGTTTCCTCCCTTTTCTATTAAGTGTTTTACTGTATCTGTAGGTCTTGCTCCATTTTTGATCCACTTTTCTACTTTTTCTTTGTCTAAGTTTAATGTAGATGGGTTTGTCATTGGGTCGTATGTTCCTATTTGTTCAATTATTCTTCCATCTCTTGGTGATCTAGAATCAGCAACAACTATATGATAGAATGGTGCTTTTTTCTTCCCCATTCTTTGTAGTCTTATTTTTACCATTTGTTCTCTCCTCCCTTCGAATCTTTGTTAATATATATTTTAAAATTAGTAACACATTTATTTAAAATTTTTGAGTGAATTCATGTCTAAGTTCTTCATCATGTTTTTCATTCCGCCTTTGTTATTCTGCATTTGCTTCATCATTTTTTTTGTCATTTCATATGAATTTATAAATTTGTTAATGTCATTTACTGTTGTCCCGCTTCCGCTTCGAAATTCTTATTCTCCTACTTGCATTAAGTAGTTTTGTATTCTTCTTCTCCGCCTTTGTCATTGAACATATTATTGCTTCTATTTTCACAAATTCTTTCTCATCAATGTTTATATCTTTTAATTTATTCATTCCTGGTATCATACCTAGTAATGATGAAAATGATCCCATTTTTTTCATTTGTCTTATTTGTGTTAAGTAATCATCTAAATCAAATTCTTGTTTCTTTAACTTTTCTTCTAGCTTTAATGCTTCCTCTAAGTCAAGTGACTCTTCTGCCTTCTCTATAACTGAAAGCATATCTCCCATACCAAGTATTCTTGATGTCATTCTGTCTGGATGGAATTCCTCTAGGTCGCTTAATTTTTCTCCAACTCCGAGCAAACTTTATTGGTCTATTTGTTACTTTCTTTACAGAAAGTGCAGCTCCACCTCTTGTATCACCATCTAATTTTGTAAGTACTATTCCATCTATACCTAATTCATTATTAAAGCTTTCCGCAACATTTACCGCATCTTGCCCTGTCATAGAGTCTACTACTAACAGGATTTCATGTGGTCTTACATTTGATTTTACATTCTTCAATTCTTGCATCAATTCTTCGTCTATGTGTAATCGCCCTGCAGTATCTAAGATTACTACATCATTTAATTTAGACATAGCTTCACTCATTGCCTGTTTTGCAATTAATGCAACATCCTTTGTATTTTCATTAGCAAACACTGGTATATTTAACTGACCTCCGGACTACTTTTAATTGTTTTATAGCTGCCGGTCTATATACGTCACAGGCTACTAATAGTGGTTTTTTCCCTTGCTTTCTTAGTAAGTTTGCAAGTTTTCCAGCTGTTGTTGTTTTACCAGACCCTTGAAGCCCCACCATCATTATTACTGTTGGCGGATTTGGAGTAAAATTAACTTTACTTGTCACTCCTCCTAGTAGTTCTATCATTTCGTCTTTTACAATTTTAACTACTTGTTCTCCAGGTGTTAGTGATTTCCAAACATCTTGCCCGAATTGCTTTTTCTTCTATAACTTTTATAAATTCTTTTACAACTTTGTAATTAACATCAGCTTCTAGTAAAGCTAGTTTTACTTCTCTTAGAACTTCTTTCAAGTCACTTTCAGTAATCCTTGCTTTTCCTCTAAGCTTTCTTGTAATCTCTTGTAATCTAGAAGATAATCCTTCAAAAGCCATTTTCTCTAGTATCCTTTCTTTATACGTTATACATCAAAGTGAGTTCTTGTTTTACATTTTCCAAAACTTCTGCTACTTCTCCATCAGTAAATTTATTTTGTATCTTAAGTAGTTCTGATAATATAGTAGAAATTTTTTCTTCTTGTTTTAACATTTTCTTCATAAACTCAAGCTTTTCTTCAAACTCGAAAAGTTTAGTCTCTCCCTTCTTAATGATATCTCTAACTGCTTGCCTAGTGATGTCTGAATTTTCTGCAATTTCAGAAAGAGATAAATCTTGATTATAGTAGTCATCTAAAATAGCTAGTTGTTTTTCAGTTAAAAGTTTTCCGTATATTTCGCATAATATGCTTACTTTAACGTTTTTTTCCATACTACTACCTCTAAATATTTCTGTTTTGTAATTTTGTAATGCTATATTACTTTACACCACTTCCATTGTTTTGTCAATACTTTGCATGAAAAAACTAGGCATAATGCCTAGTTTTTATAGTTCTATTAACTTATGTTATCTACCTTTATCACTACCCTCTTTTTTGCTTTGCGCTTCTCTTTGTTGTTTATAGTAGTTTGCTGCTGCTGCTGATTTTGCCAATTGTAAAGCATCTCCTTGGCTAAGACCTGGGACCTTATATGCGTCCCTAACTCCTTGTTGTGACGCTTGTAAGATTTCATTAAGAGCATCTTGGCTTACGTCATTAGTTGATTTTTCACCTTTTCCACTCTTTTTGGCTTTAGCATCTTCCTTCTTCTTCTTCCTGCCCTCTCTTCCTCTTTGATATGCGTCATACATTCTACCAAAAAACCCTCTTTTCTTACCACCCTTAGTTGGAAGATTACTTTTATGTGAGTCTTCTGGCTCACTTGATTTTGTTGGCGCTTCATATGCTTTCACTTCGTCTCTTGCTGTATGATGGTATCTTACTTTTGCTTGTAGATCAGCACGCTCTTTACGCTTATCTGCTAATCGAAGATTCAACATTTGAGTTTCATTTTCTAACTTTCCTTCTAATTCAATTGCTTCTTGGTCTGATAATTCCTGATCTCCAGTTTTTCCAAGATATGCCCTTAGCTTTTTACCTGTAATTTTTTGAATTTTAGGATCAAATGTTCTTATATCATTATCGTATAGGGATTTAACTGCTTTCTTTAAGCCGCTTAATCCATCTGCTCTATCTTGCTCAAACTCTTTACGTAGTCTTGCTACATACTTTTCCGATGTTGTCTCTTTTTTCTCATCATCTGTCGGCTTGTATAGAGCGGCAGTTTTAGGGTCCTCCTTATATTTCTTTTTATCACTCTTAAGTATTGCATTTATTTGTGCTGCTCGTGATATCTCTATTCCATTTTTACATTCTTTTATTGCTCCTTCTAATCTTTCTTTGTCTTCTGGGCCATACTGAGGATTATCGCTCAACTCTTGTTCGTACTTTGCTATTTCCTCTTCCATGTCTTTTATATCTTCATCTGCTTTCTTGAGGATGGCAAGAGTTCCTTCATTCTTTCTAACTTTCTCAAAGTGACTTTCTAATCCCATTTGAACTTTCACAATCGGTAATCTAGCTTCATCAAGCTCCTGTTTCACTACATCTGCTCTTTGTTGTGCACTGTCAGCTTCATAATCATGTAGACCTCGGTCTAAATCTCCACTGAATAGATCTTGTTGCATTGCAGCAAAGACTTTTGCATCAAATCCAATTCCTGCGGCTTTTCCCTTTTCTAATGCTTCAAGAGCGGCTTTAAAAGATTTTACTTCATAAGGTTGCATGCTTTGCCCATCTTTATAATGTTTTTTCTTTATTACGTCTTTCATCATACGAATTGCTTCGTCATATAAACCTACTGCATCATTAAGAAGAAGCACATCGTCCATCGGAACACTACTAATCAGAGTGTTAATTGGGTTCACAACGTCTTCTATTTGTTTTTTCGAAAGTTCTGCACTTTGACCTCCAAGCATTATATTCAGAGTATTTTCAAGTTCCTCTATCTTCTGTAACACTGTTCTCAATCTGAGATTTGCTGTTTTTAAATTCATAATTATTTACCTACCTTTCAATAAATATGATTTATATACTTTCTTGCTCCATTTTCTTTAATAATGCAAGCTTCTTGTTAATTTCTAATGTTAGCAAAGTAAACTCCATTTTCTCTTCTTTCGTAGCGTTCGCTATAGCTTCATCAGTTATACTCGCATTTAACTCGTCTAATTGTTTTATAAGTTCCTCTTTTTGTCTTAGTATTTCTTTTATCTTTTCATCCATCGTACTCTCATCTTAATTATACAATTAAGATTTCCTCCTCTCATATATTAAACAATTTTTACATTGTTATTAACATAACTCACTCTATATTATAGCAAATTTTTACATATATTGCAATGATTTTATGTCGACTTTTTGAAATTTCACGAAAAAATAATACTTTTGTAACATTTTAGTAATAAAAAACCCCTGTTTTTCTATAAAACACAGGGATTTTTTTATTTTTCTTAAATTTCTCGAAGATTTTTTAATGCTCTATCTGCTAACGCCTCATATCTTAGTCTTTTATCTTTAATCCTCTCTCCTAATTCTGGTAATATCCCAAAATTGGCATTCATAGGTTGAAACCTTTTATTTGGAGATGATATATAGTCTGCCAAGGCTCCTATCATTGTAACCTTATCAAATTCCGTACGTGAAGTATCATTCTTTTGCTTGTTTACTGCATTTATTCCTGCTACTAACCCTGATGCTATTGATTCAACATATCCTTCTACTCCTGTTATTTGACCTGCAAAGAATATATTGTTATTCGATTTCATATTATATGTATTATCTAATAATGTTGGAGCATTTATATATGTATTTCTATGCATTACCCCATATTTAACAAAGTCTGCTGTCTCTAACCCTGGTATCATAGAAAATACCCTTTTTTGTTCACCAAATTTTAAGTTTGTTTGGAATCCTACCATATTATATAATGTGCCTTCTTTATTGTCTTGTCTTAGTTGCACTATGGCATATGGTCTTTCACCTGTTCTTGGGTCTGTAAACCCTGTTGGCTTGAGTGGTCCAAAACGTATTGTATCAACACCTCGTCCAGCCATTACTTCTATTGGCATACATCCTTCAAAGATTTCTTTTTTCTCAAAAGAATGAGGATTAACTACCTCTGCATTTACCAAATTGTTATAGAATTCTTCATATTCCTCTTTATTCATTGGTAGGTTTATATAGCTACCATCACCTTCGCCTTTACCATATCTATCTGCAATAAAAGCAATATCCATATTGATACTATCTTTTTGTATAATAGGGGCTGCTGCATCATAGAAAAACAATTGAGTTTCTTCTGACTCACCTTCTACCCCGCTTCTTACAGATTTCACTTATTTGTTTTGCAAATTCATCTGAAGTTAGTGGGCCGAGTTGCGATTATAACAATCCCATCTTCTTCCGTTGGATTTTTTGTATATTCACTTTTAACTATTTCTATCTTGCCGGGTAGTTCTTCAAACTTTTCGATTTCTAATGTTACTAACCTCGAAAATTCATCTCTATCTACTGCTAAAGCTTGTCCTGCTGGTACAGCTGTTTCGTCTGCACATCTAATTAGCAGAGAATCTAACCTCCTGAGTTCTTCTTTAAGAAGTCCACATGCATTAGTAATAGAATTAGATTTAAAAGAATTGCTACACACTATTTCAGCTAAGTCCTTGTTTTCATGAGCAGGTGAAAATTTTTCTGGTTTCATTTCATATAGTTTTACATCTATACCTCTTTTAGCTATTTGGTATGCCGCTTCTGAGCCTGCTAGACCACCACCAATTACCGTAATATATTTGTTCATCATTTTACCTCGTGTATCTGTTATATCATATACTACTAAAGTAATTCAATATCCCTGTATAAATTCCAAACGCTAATTCCTCTTGATACTCCTGTGTAATTAACAATTGTAATTCTTCATAATTTGATAAAAAACCACATTCTACTATGCTAATTGGAATATTTACATTATCCATAATATAGATGCCTGAAATTTTTGCAGGCTTTCTTGTATTATTCCTCGGCATTATATCATTTAAGCCTCTTTGTATTGATTCGGCTAACAGTTTGCTCTTATCATTATTCCCTTTGAAAAATGTTTGCCAACCACTATACCCGTGTTTGTGGTATTTTGTTTAAGTGGATTGATACAAAAATATCAGCTCCTGATTCATTTCCTATTTTAACCCTATTTTTTAAGTCAGCTCTATGTTTTTCCCTTATTGTAGCATCATCTAGTCCTGATATCCCATATTCGTCTGCTCTTGTAAGTATAACTGTAGCTCCTGCTTTTTCTAGCAATTCAGCTACTTTTAATGCTATTTTTAAATTGATTTCTTCTTCTGTTTCTCCACTTTTTGCTACTGCTCCTCCGATCCGGTTTACCGGTGTCCAGCATCTATAACTATTACTTTACCTTCTACGAGAGATGATGCTAATTTAAGTGCGCCACTGTTTGTACTAAGTACTCCTCCTATCTTTAGATACATAAAAATAGTTGTAAGCATTACTACACATACTATTATTATTGTTTTCTTTTTTACAACAATCATAAAAAAAGCCTCCACATAAATGTACTGTATTACATTTATATGAAGGTATATTATTGTTAAGAACGCAAATTATATTGCTTGCCTCTATCTCCTAACAGAGTTAGCTATATTGCATGCATAGTCTGCTATACGTTCTAGAGATGTTAGAATCTTTATAAAGGCAACTCCAGATGATGGTGAACAAGTACCTTTATTTACTCTTTCTAGATAGTTTGTCTTGTACTCTTCATTTTGAAGGTCTACTTCTTCTTCTAAATCGCTAACTGCTGATATTCTTTTCAAATTATATTGGCCGCTTTCAAATATTTTTATTGCTTGCTCTAAAGCTTTTTGGACATTTTCAAACATTGCATTTAATTCTTCTAATGCTTCTTCTGAAAATACTTGTCCTCCTTCTTTCAAATCTTCATAAGCTTTCATTATATTTACAGCATGATTCCCCATACGCTCTATATTTATAACGAGCCTATATAAAGATGCTACTAGTTTAACGTCTGTATATTCTAAATCCGCCGATGTTAATTTTGTTAAATATTGATTAATCTTCCCACCTAAATTATTTATATTATTTTCATTTTCATAAATAATTCTCATTTTAGTATATAACGGATTTTCAACTTCATGTTCTTCTGTACTAGGCGCTGCCTCATCATCTACTTCTAAAACTAAATTCTTAGCTAAAATATAGTTTTCAAATGCTAGTTTAGCATATCTTTCTACTTCTTTATATGATTGAACTACTGCTAAACTTGGTTTCTCGAGTAAGCGTTTGTCTATATATTTGAAATCTAAATCTCTCTTTTCTTTGTCTTCCCCTTTAATTATCATCTCTGTTATTTTAACAATACCACTAGAGAATGGAAGTAATATAGCTGCCATTATAATATTTATAATGATATGTGCAAATACAAGTTGTGTACTTGGAGTATCTGATAAACTCCTTATAAATTCTACAAATCCAAGTGGTAGTAGTGTTATGATAACTACAATTCCTATTCCTATTGTTTTATATACCAAATGTATTAATGCTGCTTTTTTAGTTATTTTGTTTGAGCCTATACTAGATAATATTACAGTTAAAGTAGTTCCTAAGTTTTGACCATAAAGAATAAATATTGCTTGATCTAAATCTGTTATTACTCCTGACATCATTGCTGCTAATAATATTCCCATTGCTGCTGTTGAACTTTGAATAAGTGCAGTAATTACAAATCCCACTGCAATACCAATCCATGGATTTTCAGTGAAATCAAGCAGGTCTCCTACCCATGGCAAATAACTAAGTGGTCTCATACTATCTGCCATTAGTCTCATTCCAAGGAATAATATACCAAACCCTGCTATAATCATTCCAATGTGTTTGATTTTTTTCTTCTTAGAAAAGAGTATTAAAAGAGCTCCTATAAAAATACAGATTGGTGCAATTGTATGTAAGTTCAAGGCTATTATTAGTCCTGTTGTGGTTGTTCCTATATTAGCTCCAATGATAACCCCTACTGCTTGTGATAGGTTCATTAGTCCTGCATTAACAAAACCAACTATCATTACAACTGTAGCTGTTGAACTTTGAATTATGGCAGTAACGAAAAAACCTACTAATACTCCAATAAACTTATTTTTTGTTAATATTTCAAGTATTCTTTTAAGCTTTGAACCAGCTGATAGTTCTAAACCATCGCTCATCAATTTCATTCCATATAGGAATAACCCTATACCTCCTATGAATAAAATCAGATCTGCTAGCGCCATTTCTCTTCACCTCTTCTTTTGCTTATATGTTACCAATTATCCTACAAAATTATATTTCTCTCAATCTTACTATGAACCTATCTGCCATGCTAGTAGTACATGTTATTAATGTTACCTGTCTTGTTTCCTTATCATTTTGTTCAAATACACTTATATCATCGGGTCTTACATGAAATCTATCATATACTTCATATTCCATTACTTCTCCGTCTACTATTAGTTAGTACCACAACATCTCCGTTCGAAAGTTGGTGTAGGCTCCCAAATAGGATTCCAGTTCTCATATTATGTCCAAGTAAGCTTACATTCCCTAATTCATTAATGTCTGGACCTGGATACTTACATATAGCTATCTCTAACGCGTCATCGCCTGTATACAATATAATTGGATATTCAAACTCTAGTCTATCTATTCGAATTGTACCTATGACTCTATGTCCATCTAAATATACATACTCTCCCTGATGAAACTCATACACTGCTTCTGTTAACGATGCGGTCATTCTCATCGCCATAATTTTATCATATAAAAAAACACCTAGAAGCATTAAAATTAATATTACTAAAATAACTACTAATATTTTTAATTTTAAATTTTTAGATGTTTTCTTTTTTTTCATTTAAAATCAATCTCTCTCTTTTTCTTCTTTTGTTTCTTTTACGGACTGTGACCTTTCTAGCTCTTTTTCTTCTTTAATTTTTTTTGTCTTGTTTCTTTTATCTGCTTTCGTTCTCTTTCCTCTAGGGCTATTCAAGACCATTTTAATTGCTACTACTATTAAGATAAGCAAACCTATTACTCCTACAAGTATGAATGTATAGTTCGTAGCTATATATATAATATAAGTAGTTGCATTAGTGTAAAAAACCACTTTGCCAACAAAATTTTCTTCTGTGGTTATAATACCATCTACGGCATTACTAGCATCTCCTTTTGTAATTAAACCATAATCCGTTACCTGATAAACTCTATGACAAACATATATAATTGGTCCATCTTCTGGTCTTATAGTTCTTACTAAGTCTTCTATCTCACTTCCGAGTAGTTTGTCTATGATATATATTGGACGGTATCTGAAAGCTTATTATATCTCCCTCTTCTACTTCATCTATATCTACCTGTCTTACTATAATTAATGCATGTCTCTGTATTCCTGGAGACATAGATTCCGATATTATAATATATGGTCTATGCCCAAATATAAATATATTTTCTCCTGTACGTCTGCTTTGAACCACTACATATATTGTATATATTAGTAGTAATGCTGCCGCTAATAAGAATATATTACTTGCTATTTTTTTAATTGATATATTTCTCATGATTTCCCCTTAACTTATTCATTTGTGCCATCATTTTCATCATTCTCTTCTTCCTCTTCTTCTTTGCGTCTTTTGAATAAAATGATTATTATAAACAATATTACTATTGCTATCGCACCATATAATACATAATATATTATTACACTTTGACCAGTTTGTGGTATTCTATTTCCACCTTGATTTCCTTCGTTTTCTCTGTCTACTCCTTGTACTATCCCTAAGTCGATATCTTCATCATCCTCTACAATAATAGGACTTGTAATGGCCATCGTCCATAATATAGTAAAGGTTGCACCTTGAAATTCATTTCCTGCATCTTGGCTTAATCCTATTAGTATAGCCACAGCTACTGTTTCACCTGGAGCTATTACATACATATGTTCTTCAGTAACATCGACCACTCTTTCTTCTATATATAGGTTATTATTAATATATACTCGCAAATCAAAATATCCTAATTGCTGAGGCGCTATAATTTCTGTAGCTTCTATGAAGTACAAATTTACATTACTTCCTGTATTATTTGTTATACTTATCGTATATTCGTCTAGACTTCCAGGACTCATCGTTACATTCCTAGGTGGCATCTGAGCAGGCCCACTTAAATATACAACATTATTTGAATGGTTAACTGAAACACTTCTATCGAACGCAAAAGTGGCACTTCCCATAAAAGAGAGTGCTAGTATTAATATTATAATTACTACAATTTTTTTCGAGACATTTTTCATTAGTTTCACCACTTATTTTGAGTTCTATAATTGATATCAATCTATGTGTTTTCAATCGAATAACTCTATATTAATTAAAATATACCATATAAAATATATTATGGCAAGTGAGTAATTTTTTTATTCTAAGATGCAAAATAAAGAACAGATAAGGCCATAAAACCTTACCTGTTCACTTATCTATATCTACCTATTCTTCTTTTCTTTTAAAACTACAACTAGACTTATCATTGCTATGGCTATTAATACTATATATCTAGCACTGCTGATTGGGTCATTTGTACTTACTACATTCCCTTTTCCTTGATTGTTATTCTCTGGACGATACTCTCCTTTTACTTTTCCGTCATCATCATTGTTGTTATTGTTTCCAACATCAGTACGTACTACATACATATACTCTGTATCATTCTCTTCGTCTAGTAAGTTAATATATCCTATTGTTCCTCCTCAAAATGCTTCTGCATCTATTATCTCTGATCTACTTACTATTATTCTTCCTGTCCCTCCTTCATATGTCACTCTGAATGCCACTTGTATATCTCTATAATCTGGATTTCCTAGCTCTATTCCTAAGTCTGGATCAAATGCATCTATTGAATTGTTCTCTAAATACCTTGTCCTTATTTCTACTGCTTCTGATACGTCTGTAGTTACTTGTCCACTTACATCATACATTACCCATTCATAGCTAACATTTGTATTATGCATTGGTAAGAACTCTAATCCTGCTGGGATGTCATTTGCTATCTCATTTACATATCCTGCTATTGTTCCTTCATTAAATATTCTTATTGTTTGTATCATTATGCTTCCATTTGTTATTTGCACTGGGTTTACTGATTTATCTACTGGGAATGTATATATTAATTCCCCTGCAAATATACTTGGCATTGACACAATCGGTGCTCTGTTTGTATTATTTATTACTCCATTTGTTTCTATTTGTGAGATAAATGTTCTTAATGCTAAGTTAAATAACAGGTCTTCTTCTACAAATAGTATTTCTATATGATGTGGTCCTGGAGCCTCTCCAATATGACTTATCATATTTGTTATAGGTCCCGTCTGACGAACATTATTTACATACCATGCTTCTATTTCCCAACCACT
>Ga0123355_10001860_pt1 | contig 29612 bp, 20 predicted proteins | sample TergutEmb28metaG_3_FD_89872 | JGI IMG/M metagenome (GOLD analysis project Ga0123355, IMG submission 89872) | Embiratermes neotenicus P1 segment gut microbial communities from Petit-Saut dam, French Guiana - Emb289 P1 | ecosystem: Host-associated > Arthropoda: Insects > Digestive system > Gut ... | reverse complement strand
TGTAGGAGTGAATTTTAATCAAAAATTATATGTTTTTAAAAAATATTATATGTGAAATATTATATATGATATAAATTTAAAAAATATAATAAAAAGTGCAAGTAGTTGGTCAATTTTATATATATACACTTTTGCACGGAAAAATGAAAATAATGAAAATAAAAATGAAAAAAATACATTACATATATTTGACCACTTTAATTACTGCTGAAGAAGGTTTATTTTGTCAAAATGCCTTTGTGTATCTGTCCGCCACAACTTTAGACCAACACACATATTTCATATAAGTGCATATCATTATATGCTACCACAGTCTAATAGCTACGTCTACCATACCAGTGACTGAAACTGACAGCCATGATAGTACTTTTCTTTGTGAAACCTAATTTGTAGTTGTTCACATTTGTTTGTATATGTACCAGTGACCAACAAAGCTACTGCATTTTTTGTTAAGAACTGATGTTTCCACCCTGCAAATTAACATCATCAGTGCAAACCCTCCTAATGGCATGTTTGAATGTAAAGTTTAAAAGCAATGGTAATAAAGCACCTCTTTGTTTGAGACCATTCTAAGTGGGTAATGCATCAGAGAAATGTTCACTGGCTGGACTATACAGCAGGTTTCATTTAATCACATTCTAACTAACTACCTCATGTCATTTTTGTACCAAACATAATGAGAATTTATATAAAACCTCTCTCCTAACTGAATCACAGGTTTTTGTAGAATCTATAAAGAACTGATGGACTGCCTCACTGTATTACCAGGTTAATGCACAGAAGAAAATCATGAAATTTATAACCTTATTTATAATTTCTGCTCAACATGTATACACACATTGTTGTAAAGTGACTGAAACATACAGTAAACGAATTTAATTCTACTCATCTCTTTATAAAAATACAAGCATTTAAAGGAAAACAGATGCCACATTTTCACAAAACTTACATAATAATAAGAGTTTATTTTATGATATTAGTGCTTCATGTTACCCTATGTTATGACACTGGTACTCTTAGTAGGTAGCTACCAACGTTTTTGAGAAGCACAATGCCACAAATGGCACAAACTTGATATGTGGCAAGATCATACCTCACAATACCACAATATGAATCACCATTACAATGTTTACTTTCAGTAGTTCACCCTCTTGTTCTGACTGCTTCAGAAATACTTACAATCATAATTGAGATCAGCCTCACAGCTGGCTTCACCATGGGGATTGAATATCCGTAACTTGTACTTCCCCACATCTGATGGAACAACACCTTCAATGGACAGCCTGAGAAGACCCGATCCTTCACTTTCCATATGGATACGGTTGCTGGGGTAAACCTTTTCTCCATTGTGGAACCACTCATATTCTGGTTCAGGGAAACCAGATACACAGGCTGTGAACTTGGCTGTCATGCCCTGATATACCTCACAGTCACCAATCTTCTTCAGGAACTCTGGAGGTTCTATCTTCTGCTTCTTCTCACTGCAAGATAATGCTTCCCCTCAGTGGCAGTGATTGATTTGATAACATAAAATACAGAAAATATGTGTCAGTGACATGACCAGGGGAGTAGAGATGCAGGCACAAAACAATGAGATTCGTGCACACTTTATTCCCTAGTAAGAGTAAAAGAGAGATAAGGTTCCACCATCAACCCAGATGGCACAAATAACATTCATGATGCAATACTGAATTCTTCTTTCATAATCATTTTAATTATAATTTTAGTCCAATTTTCTTTCCAGAATCCTTATCACTACAAAGCACAATTCTTTTACGCACATCTTGTCCACAACTTCGAGGTTAGCCTCACATGAGGCTTCCCCATCACAGTTTGAGGCCCTGCATCTGTAGCGCCCAGAGTCCGACGGCTTGCAGTCCCTCACATACAGGCAGACAGCATCACCATCTCGCTTCACACGGTACTTATCTGTATCTGCACCAGTACCAGGGGTGATGAGTTGGTCATTAAAGTACCATTTCACATCTGGTTGTGGAATGCCAGTCACACGAGCTGGGAACTTGGCATCAAACGTTGGGAGCTGAATGAGGACACAGAAGTATTACTTTTGACACCACCCTAAGTTCATGTGTGCACCAAAATATATTTCCAATAATTCAAAACATAAAGGACTCAATTCATAGATTTCAAAATAATAGTTCTCACATTAGTCCCTTTGGATGTCTGTGAGTTACCTCACCTCTAAGGAATAATTCCTCACAGATGGGTAAAGGAATAATTCAGCATAATCCCAATTCATATCCTTATAATCCTCTTCCATTGAATTATAAGCCTAGTTTTAAAAATGTCCTACTTCCTACTGGGACATGTAGATGGCCAGTTTTCAAGAGGAAATAAAACTACACTTGTGAATCAATTTTTTACATTTTTTTTCCAACCATTCTAAAGTGTCTACTTATGTAATCTTTACTGATTTGACTACACTAACAACGCTGAAAGATGTAACACCTTTAGTCATAACACTGTTCCTAATGCTTGCAATTCATATGATCAAAAATAACATGTCATATAAAATTTCAGAAAACCTGCCAGTGACAAAAATTCTGCACCCTTCTCTAGGTTCTGCTGCACTTGAAATACTGTGATATAAAACAATCTGCAGGTTTATCATGCTTCTTTGTTTAGATCCCCAAAGCTGCTTACCTGCTGAAGGTCAGTGAACTTTTGGGTGAAGTTAGGAGCTTGGTACACCTTCCGTACAGAAGCTTTTGCTGTTGACTCATCCTCACCCAGGGGGTTCTTCAACTGACAGAGGTAGTTCCCTGCATCACTCAGCTTCGCAGGCTTGATCTCCAGACCCACCTAATGTACATATGTATTTAGTACCCAATGAAATCAGCAGGTAGGTTTTCTTTGAGGAGCAGTAGGTAACAAAATTTTGGAAAATTCTGAAGAAGGAAACTTAATTATTACGAGACTGAGTTGGGATCCTAGAAAATGATGGCAGAACTGGGAGATTCACTTACAGTACAGTTCTGTCTGTACAACACTACAAAAGAAAATAAAGAACATTTTCAACAAAGAGAAAAAAGACTGACTTTTTATAATACCTTCTTTCCATCACAAGTGAGCATTATGCGCTCAGATGGTAGAACAGGTTCTCCATCCTTTGTCCACTTGACATCAGGAATAGGGTTACCAATGAAGGGTGCTCCAAGCAGAAGTATGTCTCCTTCCTCTGCTGTTGCATCGCGCAGGCCATGGATAAATGAAGGCTTCTCTTCTGGAGCATCCCCACGACCCTTATCTGCAGATAGCAACTAACTTACTAGAGTGTACAGCAACACAACACAAACATTTAAATTGAAGCATGTTTCAACATATGCACTGTTCTTGACCAAAAAGAGTTTATGTACTGTGATGGTAAGATTAAAAATCCATTATCCAAGAACACTAGAACACCTAAAATTCAACCAGATTTAACAAAATGCCACAAATAACTAACTGTTAGGATATGATTATTCAGTATTATATCACATATGAACAAAACTTAACGATACCTTACATTTGGATAATATGCCAAGAAAAACTGGAAAATAAAGGTCTCTCTTTCTAACCTGTAACATCTAAACGAGCTTTGGATGAAACTGATCCTTTGTCATTGGCAGCTGTCACTTCATATTCTCCAGCATCCTCTGGCTTTGCCTTCTCCAGCACAAGTGTTGTTGTTCCATCAGGCAGCTGCACAATCTTCACACTCTTCCCATCTGGCACAATTTCCTCACCATTATGAGTCCTTCACACAAACAAATAAAAATTAATGCATCAGTTTCAGATCCAGTACCCCTTTCTGGTCAAAGTAATTGGGAGTAAATAAAGTATCAGACATTGATGTTATATTGAAAAATAATAATGTACAAGTGCTAAAAAAACTTAAATAATTTTTTTGTACTTTTTTCTCTATTTTTGACATTTGGTCATTAATTCTTGCAACAGAAATGAACAACACAAACTGCTAACACACTAAGCCCTCCACATTTTTTGCAGTAAAGCACTCATATACCAGTGTCTTGCCATGTGACCAGAAACACATAATAACCTAACCCATGCAATTGTCTGTTTAGAGCCCAAAAGGGACAGTAATTGAATGAACTGAACTGTAAAATATTTAATTTTAGTCAGAAAATAATTCTGGTTGATTTCCTAAGGTTACCATCTGTCAGAATTAGGGATTACCTAATATTTTACTACACAATCCATACCATCAAACTGTAGAGGTAATTACAACACAGTACACTCAAAGAAGAGACCTCCAGATGGGAAGGAGAAGTGTTAAACACTTCACTAATTATGTTCAGTCCTTTATCAGTGCTTACCACTTAAGTGTGGGTGGCGGATGTCCCACAACTTTCACCTCCAACTTGGCAGGGAAGCCCTCAACAACTGTGCTAGGCTGCAACCCTGCCTGAAAACTTGGTTTCTTTTCTCGAGCATCAACAGTAACTTTGGCTTCTCCTGTCAGGTCACCCAGCTTATTGTTTACTGTAACAGTGTAGTTACCAGCATCTTCTGGTCTCACAGAATCAATGTGCAGACCAATAATGCCACCAGGCTGGTTCACAAAGTTGACAGCCTGTGTAGGACGAATGGGGTGGCCATCCTTGAACCTATAAGCAACATGCAAGAACAAACCTACAAAGATACTTTACAACATGGAATTTAAAGCTACATTTCCTACACTTCCAATTTCTCAGTGACCTTACTGCAGATGTATTGCAAAAGCAAATTTCTAATCCAAAGAATTAAAGAATAAAAATGCTACACATCAGTGGCATAGGTCCTGTTCTTGACAGTGGAGACACTATATCACACAGAAGCATAAATTTTCTTCTTCTTGTGTTTTCCCAAGAACGCCTCCATTAACAATTGTTTCAAATGAATGTTACAACCCTTACAGGGGAATAAACAAGAACATAAAGTTTCACAAGGTCAAGTATTTTCATATGTTCCTGAGGTTCAATCTGGTGGACAATATTCAGTAATGAATTTTATGTTTATGGTTCCATGCATTGCCGATCTATATTAATAATTGTCCAACAAGATGCAACACAGAGCAGTCTATTTATTATTCTGCAAGTTCATTCCACATGTTTCAGGTGTCAACCACACCCATCATGAGTACACAAAACTGTAACTACAGCCTCTGGTACTGGTCATATTTTTTGTGCAGCTACCTCCCTCCAATGGGGGCCACGTTTCAGGGAGGTAGCTGCACAAAAAATATGGCCTGTACCGGAGGCCGTAGTTACAGTTTTGTGTACTCCTGATGATGGGTGTGGTTGGCACCCGAAACGTGTGGAATGAACTTGCAGAATAATAAATAGACTGCTTTGTGTTGCATCTTGTTGGACAATTATTAACATTTAGTAATTTCATAGTAAAATTCCTTCCATACAAGATTTTAAACAGTTAATTCAGAATGCAAACACACTGCTTCCTAGAGACATCTTAAACATGTGCCAGTGTAACGAGTCTCTGCCTAATCACAATAACTCACTAACACTCACCATTTTACCTCTGGTGCTGGGAATGCCATGACTTGGGCTTCTAACTTGAGAGGCTGACCAACAACAGTCTTTGAATCTTCCAGTGCCTTCACAAAGGCAGGTTTGCAATTAGTGGCTGCAACAGTGAATTCATCAGAGCTCAATACACAACACTTTTTGGTAAAAATGTATTCAGAAAATTAAATAATGCTCTTAAGTAATGTGCCAGGGGTAACACAGCCAGGACACAGAATGGACCACACACCCCAACCTAGCACTGAGGTTAAAGAAAGAGCACAACCATATCTCTGCCCTCCCTCTGAGCCTTCATGGCCTGTTCTATGGTAAACTTTACTTTTTTTTAACTTTTCAATAATACATACTTATGAAAGAACAAGCTTCAGATTCAGCTTCTTACAGCTGTCATTATTCTAAATATTCTGACGTTCTTATGCCTGGTACAGTACATCTCATTAAGACGAAATACACACTTGCACATACGGTGATTAAATCAAAAGACATGAGATAGATGGGCCATACAGTACATGTATGTAAAATACTCGTAAAACTGAATGTGAAGTGCAGACTGAAAAATACAGAAAGAGATCAGAGGTCTTTATAAAATTACATGTATACAAACATTCATGTATATGCACATATGAATGTATATATCACATGGCCATACCTGTACACACATGCACACACATGAAATGAATGAATGAAAACATGAAGGGAAAAACTGAACTGAACAAATTTAGAACAGGGCCCAATACTGGAGTTGTGCTATCAAAATGATAAATTTTTGGTTTAATGAAAATATAAATCTGCCAAATCCTTGAATAACTATGTATTAACTGCTCAAGAACTTATAAAAGACTTACGCTTAACAGCAACAGCACAGATGGCTGATGCTTCTCCATTCTTATTAGTTGCAACCAGTCTGTATGCCCCACAGTCTGCTGGTACCACACTATCAATATATAGTCTCACAGAACCATCTGGCAAGGCTGTAAGCTTAACATGGTCATCAGTGTGCAGTTCCTCACCATCCTTAAACCTGCAGAGGTATAAAAACTTTATTATGTTCAACTCTCACAGCAACACATTCTCACCTACATAACATTTAACAAATGTTACTTTTATATATATGCATATAAAACTCAACCTGAAAAACATTAAGTATTTTAAAAACTAAAACAATACTGAAAGTGAATGATTCAAAAATAAAATTAAGTTTGCACCTGATCAATAAAACAGGGGAAAATGGTTGTTCTCAATACTCCAAACCCACTATCTCTAAGACAAATAAAGCAGTAGTTGCTATGAAAAAAATTTATATCTATGTCTGTTTCTTTAAAAAATCCCATTTCTTAAGTTCCCTGGCATGCTAAAGAAATCTGCCACTGAAGGGGCCTGAGAAAGTGCTTCATGTCACACTAGCACACGCAAAACTGGTTAACTTAGGTGCACAAATTAATGTTTCTTTTTTAAGACTTTTCTATCACACTGAAACATTTGAACACATGCCAGTACAGGAGTTAAGAAGTCATTTTTATGAACATTTTATATAGTTTCCACTTTAAATCCGGCTTTAAGCCAGAAAGTTAAGGTTCAATTCCCAGCACAGGTGTTGTAAGCTGTTCTCTTTAGTTCCAGTCTCAGGAAAATTCTGAAGCTCAACTAGATCCCTATTTAGTGTACAGATGACTGGCCATAAAGCTGATAAATGACTTTCAATGTGGAACTTCCCTAAGCGCCTTCAACAATTCTTTGGCACAGGCTTACTTTTAAAGAGTGTCTGTTTTATTGCATCCCTAAGTACAGGAGCTTTACAGCACAGAAAACCTGCACCTGTTAGGACATCATGTGACAGCTGCTGTTATCAAGAACACCAAAAGAGGGCTATGCTGTAGTTCTCTTTTGCTGTAAGAAATCAAGAAACAGAAAACATAGCACATTCTGAACCCACCATTTGACTTTTGGAACAGGGCTGCCATCTAGTTTAGTCTTTATGTCCAATATGTCTCCTTCATCCACTTCAATGGCTCTGTCAATAAGTCGTCCAAATGAAGGAGGAATCTGGGCCATTATCAAGTTAGCACTAGTCTCTGCTTGGCCAACCAGGTTGGATGCTATCACACTGTACTGTTGGAATCAGAAAAATTACATTACCAACTATAAAAATAGTAACAGACTAGAAGTGTGCTCTTAGGTGAAGAAACTGACAAAGAGAAACCAAACCCAAACACAGTCTCGAGTATTTATGTACTAAAAACGTGCAACATGAATTGCAGCTCTGGTTCTACATGTTAGTAACTTTCTATATAAACTAATGCCATACTCACCTTGCCAACATCACTCTCGTTGAAATGCTTTATAGCAATAAAACTGGACACCAGAACCTCAGAATCTGTCTCAACAGTAAGTCTGTCTTCACATTTCAGTTCTTTGCCATCCTTGAACCTAACAAATCAGAAATATGTAACACATGTGTTACCATCCAGTAACAGAATCCAAACATACTATGCTGCCAATACCAAAGTTCAGGGTAGAATACACTGCTCAGTCAGCTCAAAGCAATTCTCATCTTCAAATCTTAATTTTTCTACAGCACATTTTAATTTTATTCTTGCATCTACTACTCGGAGTTCCAGGTGGCCTCACTTCCATAGATTTCCACATTCACACTTTGTATGTATTTCTGTTTCTCATTTCACAGCCACTTTCCAGCTCATTACAACCTCCATAACTATTTGTTATTATGCAGTTTCCTACATTCATAATGTTATTCATACCATGTAAGTCCATGCATTCTTCAAATTATTTCCAAACACCTCAATTAACATAGTTCCTCTAAGGGGCCCAAAGTCAAAAATATATATAAAACACAGTTGATTTCCAAAAACCAATAAATTAACAATTGTGGTAAAAGGTAAAGGTCATGTTATCTATTTCCTTAAGTACACAACCATGACAGCAAAAGAGCTAGAGCTGATGTTCAACAAATTTGTAATTAAAACACCAGACAGACCAAGTGAGCCATGCTGGACAAGGTGGCAAAGATGAAAATACTTTACCCTTCTGCAAATCAAACCTTACACTTTTATAAACATATAGGTACTATGGATCAAGCAGCAAATTGTTGGAGGTACGAACTGGTGGTCTTGGATGTGTCCACCAAGTGAATGTCTCATAATTTAAGACATAAGCTGTAACAACAAATTCTGGGAATACAGGCCTATGAAAAGCTATCTCAGGATTGTTAGAGGAGACAAAGAATGCATACACACATACATATATACATATGTTTAAAAAAAAATCCAGTACCTATCATGGGACAGCTGAATATGAAACACGTCAACACAGGACAACACATATACTCAAAGAATAGTGATCATGAATAACATACAAGAATAGAAACAAAAATAAATATTACAACACGGTATAAATGTAACGTTCACCCTGGAACAGGCCACGAAGGCCCAGAGGGGGAGTAGAGGTATACCCCTACTCTTTCCTTAACCTCGGCGCTAGATGGGGGTGGGTGGTCATTGCCACGCCCTGGCCACTTTACCTCCAGGAAAGACCCGCTACCCATTGTATAAGAGGCTGGGTGGGCCCCAGGACTGGTCTGGATGGGTGCAGAAATTCTCACCCCCACTGGGATTTGATCCCTTGACTGGCCAGACGGTAGCGAGTCGCTATACTGACTGAGCTATCACAACACAGTATACAGAACATTAATAAGCAATTACGAAATAGCTGTAATATAAGCTGGTAGGTACATGAAGAATTAAGGTACGAGGAACATACAAAATTATCAAGTGTGTTAGACAAGGTACAGACCACATATAAATTAAAACTAGGAGTTAATTATAATAAGTAGGATAACGATACAACTCAGCTGCACAAAACCAAATTTTTAAAAGAGCTTAAAATATAAAGGCATAGAAAAATTATCATAGTGATTCAACATCAATAATGATAGTATCATTATGGATGTTGAGAAGGGACAGCAGGCTGACTACTAGATAAAAACTTGTCAACGCAATAAACGACATGAGTGATTAGATACATTCTCAACGCCATTCTAAACCTTGGGGTCTCAATTTGTAATTCAAAAATATGAGGTGGTAGTCTATTAAATATTTTAATTCTGGAATAAAAGGCACCTCTTTGTATACATGGAAGTGTTACGGTGGGTCTATGTAATTGATGTTTGGTTCTAGTATTTATACCATGAACAGCAGTGTTAGTCAGAGTGTTATCAAAATTTTTTATTACAAACAATAATAAATAAAATGCATATTCACAGGAACGGGTAATACATCTAGTTTCTAAAACAACCAGAACATCTCGAATCTACTCCCATAATTATTCATATAACTCTCTCCTGGAGTAAAAATACCCTACATGCTTTGGTTGAATTTCCCCTGAAAATAATATTATACCCTATTAATGAGTGGCGGTATGCAAAGCAGGCAGACTTAATTGCACCTCTACCTAATGCATGAGAAAATTTTCTTACAACAAATCAGGCAGTACTCAAATTATGCAGAAGTAAGTCTATGTGGAATTTCCATGTGAAGTGACTATCAATATGCAGACCTAAGAACTTTAGATTGTCTGGTTCAGTCAGTATTTGGTCAGAATACACTAACTTCAGTGGGTACTGTCTAATTTAGTAGGAGCAAATCTAACAACATTAGCTTTTTCTACATTCGAAGTGACATGATTAGCTCCAAACCATTAGAAATGTGTAGCAGTACTGAATTTAACACATTTTAAAATTCATTGTAATTATAATGAGAGACCAAGATACTAGTGTCTTCAGTGAAAATTATTACCTCAGTAATTGTATTAATGTGTAAGAGGAAATCACTAATGTATATATTAAAAACGAGTGGACCCAGGACAGAGCCCTGAAGAACCCCATGCTTGACAGTTTCCCAGTTCGAGCTGAAATTGTGTGTTTAAGAAGATTTCAATACTACTGTATCTTTCCTATTTACTAAGGAAAACTTAATCCAGTCTAGGATTTTCCCACAGATACCTTAATATTCCAATACACATGGTGTGGTGACCCTTGTGATGACAAACACAGACACTGTCAGGAAAAGCAGATAATTCCTATCTGCTTTGCATAATTTGTTCTGAAAACTAACCTATCCTAATGCAACCAAGCCAAGTTATGATCTGACACAGCAAGAACTGGCAAGGCAGCACAGATGAACCAAGCAACTGCCTTGAATGCCATTCACCTGAACATGTTAAGAGGGATTGTAAGCCTGTTATATGAATTATGACAGTTTTTATCATAGTTTTTGGAAGTTCGTTTTATGTAACAAAATCATGAAAAGTTAATTACTTATACTTTCACTTGGGGGGGGGGTTGTAGTTGCTTATTGCATGGGCTGGCATTTATGGACCTCACCTAACACAGCATCAGTTTATCTCTCCTAATTTACAATAATGATACTATATCTTACCACTTGATAAGAGGCTTCGGAACACCATTAACTCGCACACGGAATTCTGCATCATCATAGTCCTTGACAGTCTGATTTTCCAAATTTTTCGCAAATGAAGGAACTTCGGCTAAAAAGAACATTAATGGTTTTAAATTCATGTATCTTATGTACAAGAGCATCTGATTTTTTAAACTTGAAAACAAGACCTTAGGCAAGATTTGGTGGTGGGGAATTGCAGGACAAATTCATTCAATTATGGACAAAGCCAAATGAGTAAATGTCCACTGAAGAGACCTAGGATCAACTAGGGAGACTAAGATACATACAATAGAATAAGACAACAGAGAAGAGGACAGGAGTATATGTATGATGACAAGGAAAATGCAGGTGGCTTTATCATAAGATATGTCACTGACTGTAATGCTAGTAGATGATAACTACCTGCACCATGGAACTTCCTGACAAAGGAGCAACTTTAACACACCATTAAACACTAAAAGGACTTTCTTCATTTCAAAAGGTACTGCTTTCAAAACATTGTGTGTTTATATAGTGTGGTTTATGTGTTTTAAACGATGGAAACAGTTCTTTTTACTGAATAGTGATGTGTTACAAATAACTATCTGATTGTATGGTTTATACATGCATACACTTTAAAGCACAGTTTGAGATTTTCTAAACTACCCTTGAAGTTTTCATAAATGCCCACAATATTTTTCTGTAAAACAAGGTTGTTTTGCTTTTCCATCACCAGCCCTAATTATGCTTCTTCCATATTCAAGTCCAGATTACATTAAATTTTAGTTTATTGGTTTCATTCTGAAGAGACAACCCTAAATACATTTATAATATATTTTATGAATTACACATATTTAAATTCTAACACTATACTGAACGAGACCAACCACAGGCTTTTGTCCAGTAAACTAAAGCAACATCCACCAAATATACACATGCAATTGTTGGAATACTGACAACGTTTGCTGCAAAGACTAGCAGGTAGAAGTAAAACAGTTGAAGCAGCTTGTGTTCTGATTTCAGAAGTAACAAAGGAGCTTGACAATATCAACAGATGATACACACAGTAAGGATGACTCTACTTACTATGTACATGAAATTTTGCAGTCTGGCTACTCTCTCCCCGACTGTTTGTGGCAGTAACAGTGTATGTTCCATCATCTCCCAGGCCAATATTAGAGATGTACAGCTTGTAAATCTCCTTCTCAACATCTCCCGTAATTTTAGTGTGTTCACTGTTTTCAATTTTCTTTCCATCTTTAGTCCTAAATAAAAAAGAATTTTAAAAATAACAATAACACCATAAACATAGCAAAGTAACAAATCGAAGCGGCTTTGGTAGCGTGCTACCTTTAAGTACCCTCGCAGGTTCAAACCCGGCCGAAGCCGTCACAATTTTTCAGGGCGAAAAATCCTCAGCATGCCTTCCTTCGGAGGGGAAGTATAGCCGCCGTTCCCATGTCATAGATTTGCGACATGTAAAAGATCCCTCAATTGACGCAATTTCAGGCAAAATTACCGGCCAATTCTCGCCCACATAGTTCCATCTTTCGCTAATAGGATCCTCTCGCGTTGTTGTGGACGTGGAGGCACATAAGCCTTCTAGGCTGCAGTACATCCGTGGCATTAGCCACGGGCCCTACTGACGAAGAAGAAGAAAGTGACAAATCATATTGAATTCAGTAACTTCATGTTAGCATCTGATTATTCTGTAGGGGGTGATGAAACAAATTACAAACTCTATGGGGCAGATTCCTTCTTGAGACGCCAACAACAGTCCACAATTTGTCCCTGTTCTGAGTCAGATTAATCCAGCCCAAGCCCTCCCATTCTATTTCTCACAGATTCATTTCAATATTACAGACAATTTACTTCAGGTTTTCCAACCAACAACCTGTATGCATTTTTCTCCTCAGATGTGTGGCACAAGTCATGCACACCTCATCTTCCTTTATCACAAATAATGTCTGGTGAACAGTCAAAATCACACAGCTTGTCATAATCCAATTTTCCTGGCACTCCTGTTACTTTCTCCCTCTTAGGACAAAAGTTTCTGTAAATACATAGCATGATAAATATGAAACCAATAATTATTCCAAATTAAATACTCTACTGTTTAGAACTAGTACAGTCTCATAACTATTTAAGATCCATTACACAGCCATCTGTTTCACTTGGATGCAAAAGGTTCAATAACTTACCACACAACTTGAGGTTTAGGATTGGCAAGAATGAGGACTTCAAATTCAATATCTTCATACGGTATTCTCTGAGCATCTTTCAGTCCATCAATTTCAGGTACAAGCAGTATGTCCAGCCGGGCCTGCAGAAGCAAAATATAGAAACCCACAACATTAAAGAATGCAAATTTCATTATTTATTTATTCATTTACCTGCATTCCACAAATCCCGATAATGTTACAAAGACCATAGGATATAAAATTAGTCAACATAATGAGGCTATTTGCTTATAAGAAGCATATACATCTAGCTAATAACAAAATAAAATAATGAATTTATCTTTGTTAACTATAAATATGATAAATTATACAAAGAATATAAAATAATCTTATTTATAAATTATTATACAGTTATAAAACAAATATACATAAAAACATGTAAGGACCAAGATCTTTAGTTCAATTCCAATCAAAATATTCATCCAGTGAGTAAATTGAGTTTGTAAGTAGAAAATGTTTTCAAGCTGGTTTAAATTGTTTCATTAAGAGATAAAAAATAGTTTCTGTTCTCAGTCAACACAACAATATATTATTTTATTTTTACCTTGAAGACATTTGCACCGCATGCTACTTTGTTCTAAGTTTTGTAAAGATGACCTGAGGAGGGTCAAGTGACCAAAACGTGTATAAAAAGTCATCAAGGTAAAAAATAATAAAAAATAATAAAATAAATACAAATAAAATAATGTACTGTTGTGTTGACTGAAATCAGCAACGATTTTATTGTCTCTCAATTTATAACACAACGGGATGTCCTCTAAATAAATAAATAAATAAATAAATAAAATAAAATAAAAAATGAAATAAATCATTCCAGTTCATTAGATAAAATCTTATGGCTGGGTGGAAGATAATTAAAAACATTAATTCCACAAAAATACTCTCTCTTTCAAAATGTAGTTAATATTGATAGGAAGGTCCAAATCAGTACTATGTCTGGTATTAATATTATGAATATCAGAATTTGATTTGTATAATTCTCTATTCCTGACTACAAACAATAACAGGGAAAATATATATTGCAATTTAAGTGGGAGGATATTTAGTTTCTTGAATAATGCACAACATGCGTCTCTATTTCTTGAATTCGTAACAACTCTAATCGTTCTTCTTTGTACCTGTTACAGGTCTCAATCAAACTAAACTGGAATGAACAGAACATATCAAATTAATGAGCTGTGACAAGGCTACTCAAAAAATTATAACATAACAACCCAGAGAAAGAACACAATTATACAGCCTTCTAACTGGAACCTGAAAGAGATGACAATCATAATAATGCTGTACAAGTACAAATTCACCAAATCATAAGCAGAAGCTAGCTACAGTAGCAACATAGGATATAACTAAACAGAACTCATAAATTGACACATGGACCATTGTTGACAGACTCTTGAAATGTTCACATGATGGAAATGATCTTTCACAAAACTTACACTGCACTCATCCTGTCCATACTTGTTCTTGGCATTAAATTTATATTGACCAGTATCCTTGTGGCGGCCAGAGGGGATGGTCAGTGTGTACGTGTATTCTTTCAACCCATCTTCAATATCTTTGGTCTCAACAGAAAATGTGTGGAACCCATCTTCAGTAAGCTCCACATCATCATGGAACCTGAATGCAACACAAACACTTGAATCACTAGCAGGTCTTTAAACTCAGAGTTGAGCTGGCAGAGCCATTAGATTTGGATGCATAACGTCAAAATAAATGGTCTGATTAGTTAGTTTCTTGACTGGCTGCAGTATGACAGGTGGCAGTTCGGATAAAACTCCCCTGTTAATTGAAGGTATCAAGTAGAAATTGCTATGTCATTTGTTACAAAGTTTAGTTGGTGTCATTTATACATAACACCTGACACAGTGAGAAAGTGTATTGCGCCCTCTGTGATTTGCACTTGGTCATACAATGGAACATTTCTGAAAACACTGTGAGTGCTTCAACTTCTGAGTCAAACTAGGCAATACTGCTACAGAAAACTTATGAATGTTAAAGCCTGCTTAATCACAAGGAAGCATTGTGTTCATTTTCCAAGTTAAATCCAAGCAAAATTTGAAGATGGATATTTCTTGGGATGAAATATTAGAGTCTGGTAGGGGTTTTAAGGGATTCTGCCACATCCATCATTGGGGTAGATGAAGAAGGAATATCTGATCATACCACATACAATTCTTTGCTGTTAATGTGGTACCAGCTGAGAGTTTACCGACTGCTGTACTGCAGAAAGTGGAAGTTTGAACGTCATAATGAGCTGCAGCCAACCTAACATTATGGTTTTTGAGAGAAAGAATGTTCATGGAATGATTCTCTGTAGTTTCATAATGGTTCACATAAGAAACAGTCTTGTTGAAAAAATGTAACTCTTACATTACCCACATCTCTAAATTTTCTAGTTAACTTATATGCACTATGCAGAAGTTCTTGTACAAGTTGAGTGTACAGGCACATACAGCTAAGCACTGGACAACATCAAGAGACCATTAGTCTGCTGCAAATCGTAATTCACACGTAAAAAAAAGAAAATTAAAAAATTTTTCAAAAGTTCAAAATTGATGTGAAACAATGAAACATAAACACAAGATCCATGATGTATAAAATATAAAAAAAATAAAATCAGGAAATTCTTGTTAGTATTCAGTCCAGCAACCTACTTTCCAAAAGCATTAGCCCTACAGATCAAGTTACAAGTTACATATAAAAGCAGTTTTTCCCATTCTAAGTATGCCTTTAAAACGTGGTTTCAGTCACTGAGACAAGAACATAGATTGCAGGTGTCTAAATATGAAGTATTTCGGAAAAATTTCGGAACCAATGGAGATAAAGAACCTGGCATATGGTGTACACTGCATTTATAACGTATGCACAAAATTGTTAGAGTAGTTAAAACAGGCTGGACAAATAACCTGAAACTTAGGGGGGGAAAAAAAAGTGTCAGATTTTGATGAGGGAACTGCCTGAAAAGTGATGACATGGAAGACAAAAGGGAGATAAGTACACAATTGTACAATAAGTTACACATAGAACTTATGATGCCTGCTTTGCTTATATGCTTTTAACTACATAATGTGACATGTGTCTGCTGCAAATTAATAACTACACAATTTCCATACAAAATAGAGTAACATCACAAATTCAGTAATATTTTAACTGACCATTTGACATCTGGAAGGGGATCAGCAGTGAGCACAAGTGTCATCACAGCTGTTTCATTCTTAAGAACTGACACAGGTAACAATGGTTGCTTAATTCTTGGTTTCCGGAACTCATTCACAGCTGTAAAACAAAAATAAACACGAAATGTACACTTATCTATTTAATAGAGCAAATTCAAAATTAAATTCAGCTACAGAGGATGTGAACACCTGTAACAACTCTCTGAACGCTCATTTCTAAGAAGTAACAGTACTCCTTCAGTCAATATGTCTCACTACAATAGGATAACCATATAGAAAAGATGGACGATTCTTGTATCTTCAAAAAATAAATCAGAGAATGTTTTGGAGGAAGGAGGCCCATGGGAAAGCCTAGAGGTGAGCAGAAGCATGCTGTTTGAAAGGATGTTATAGATTTACTCTAGTTGGAAGGTGGCAGCAAAGAAGGGAGATGGATGGAGAGAAGATTGGGGATGCCATAGACAGAAAAAGTGGAAGTGCCATAAAAGACAAATAGCAAATATGCCTCAATTCTTGGTAGTAAGATTAAAAATCCACTTCCATATTCCTAACTCCATATATACAGAAGAGTATCTCATTTATCAGCAGTTAAAACGGTCAAGCAACCTGCTAGAATAGCATACAACATTGCATCAGTTTCTAACTACAAAGATCATTTGAAAATTAATGGCAAAACCGGTGCCATGTAACACTCTTGTGAATATGTGTATGCTGGTTGAAAAGCTGGACTCTTAATTCAAGTGCCAGTCTTTCTGCATGAATCTGCAACCTGTTTCAAGTGTCCTTTAGTGGTATCCATTGTCATGTGTCACTTGACAAAGTATGAACATTGAAATCCAGGTGCACATGAATGAGATGCACAATGTCACAGAGGATTCCACAAAGCTAGTGGTGAACAAGCTTTGTCATGTCAAATTGTTACCAGAGAAGTGCATACCTATGGAGTGGGAAATTGGGACAGAAGGTGATGAATACAGACCTGCTAACAGAAGCTGATAAGGTCTACGTTGTATGTGTGAGAACACTACTCAATACTAACTGACAGTAGGGTACACGATAACTGATATATAAAGAAAAGATGCTGTACATGGTGTCAGACATCTTCCACAAGTGTGGCAATGTGTCTGCAATGTGGCAGAAGACCATTTATAGTTTATAAACAGACAGCTTTAAAAGATAAATTCTTTTTATTTTGGAACAGTGTTGCCATTAATTTTCAAATGACATTTTTGTAAACAAAAGCTTTGTAATTGAAAGAGAAGTTTCTGTTCACAATTTTATCATAAACAATTGAACTCACAAATAAGAGACAGCTTGGCTTCATGGGTCTTCTCTCCAAGTCTATTTATGATCTTGCACTGGTATGTTCCAGCATCAGACAACTGGGCATCCTTCAGCTGCAACTTGTAAGATTCGCCACTGTCTGACAGCTTCATATGATCTGATGAGGTAACTTCAATCCCATCATGGTACCTGGGAGCACCATCAGATACTTCAAGATAGCAATACAAGGTCACTGAAATGATCTGCATTCAAATATGTGAGTAGCTACCCACCACTTTGCTTCTGGTCTTGGGATGCCACTTGCTTGAACCTCATATGCAGTAGACAGTGACTCGTATACTTGTCTGTCATCCATATCTGTGCCGATAATTTGAGGAGCGGCTGAAAAAATCAACAAACCCACCAAAATATTCTTCACACATTCAACAATGATATTAATACAAACAATTTACACCAAGTACAATATCACATTAACCTTTCTCAGCACTTCATTAAAGCCAAAAATCAGTCTGTGACAACAACATAGCAGTGCATGACTATCTTCTGAATGATAACTACTCCACAGCAAAGGAGACACATTGTCGTGAAGACTGACAACATAATGAATGCCCCATACAGTTCTGATGATACTGACATCAGTCCAAATAGCAATAAATTAAAGCACATAATATCTGCTATTTGAACAATCTGGCAAGATACTGAAGGCATCAGTAGTACACTAAATTAAAGTACATGAACATGTGCATAAGAATCATGAAGCAAAAGAAGAGACTGTAATTCTGACAACAACACATTAACAGTCACTTAAACTCCATTAGAGAAAGTATTGCTCTAGTTAGCTTTTTTAAGACAAACACAGGAAAAAGTCAGCCTCTATAATGTCACTTTATTCAACAAATTGGAATATTCATGAGCAACTGCTATGTACTATATAGTATGCATGAACTTTAACTCTTGTCTTACCTTAGAAGTATTACAACTACACAAAGGAGCCAAAATATTATAAACTTACCAAAACTTGTTGATGCCAGGAGTAGAAGTAGCCAGCATAAAAACAACAGACATCACACTCACAGTTAGCGCGTCATGCAATCTACAATTAAAATGGGTCTAATTTACAAAATGGTGGGTGTGTGTTTGTATATGAAACGTCAAAGATGGTACCACTAAAAATGAGACAACGCTTATATATCAATATCCCATCCCTCAAGAACTAACAGATATGTGGAGGTGGCCCTGTAGGCATATAAAAACCTAGAAATATGAAGGTTTACAGTCTCATTATCACTGGCACTAATTTCAATTAATTTGCAGTAATTTACTGCAGGATCCTTTAAAAATACATTATCAAATCATCTCACAAAATTGTGCTGTTAGAAGAATACTGAAGTTAAGCAGAATGCCTAGCTGAAACAAGCAGAAGAGAAACCTTATTTAAAGCACTGAGCATTTATGACAAAAACATGTATTACTTCCATTGCATTACTGCAAATCCATTAAACATAAACCGAACTTTCAAGGAGGAAAAGTGAATGCCGGAGTGCGTGAAAACTGATCAGTTATATGCAGCTGAATGCACTCAGTCTTCCTCACCTCAGTAAGCAGAGCTAAAAACAAGTGTTACATCTATAAAAGTAAACTCCCAAAACATACTTGGTGTAAGTAGAGCATTGCTAATGGTAGTTACAAATAAACCAGGTATTTAGAAAAATTCAAAACTATGAAGGTAAGTAGATATCAAAAGATAATACAGCAATTACCATTGCTTTCAGACACACAAGTATTGTTCTTTTGTGACAATGTGATATCTGTGCGCAGTAAACATTTGTGCAACAATTTAATCAAGTCCACTTCAGAGAGAATTTTTCAGTTAATTATCCTATTCAAATTCCCAGAACTTCTGGACTTATATTATGAGGAGCTCAACACTGGCACTCAGCCTTCTTTCTGCCAAAACCTTCTTCGATACAGAACATTAGCAAAAAGGTCCTATAATTGCTAGAACCAACCATGCACTCATACATATAAGGAGAACTTAGTTTTGTCCATAATTAAACCCATGTACTTTGTAATAAATTAAAAAAATACAGAATAATCTCTACAAAATTACAAATTATAAGTACAAGAATTATTCTCTTAAGTTCAACCACAACAAATATATCACCTTTGTGTACTTATGAAACTCTGTCAATAAATATCAATAATACCATACCCCTCACTTTTTATATGTTACTAAACAAACAAAGAGATAACATGCTTTTTAGTGTGCCCTGAAACTGGTATGTGCCATTTTATCCAATTTTATATCTTATAATTGTAGAATTAAATGAGAGTTTAATAGTTCAGTGCTTTCAATAAACAGGAGGGATATATTCCCTTTGTACAAGTTTTGCTGCAATGATGATTATAAAAATATGAAGCATATTACTCCTATTAACTGATTTGATGATGAAGACATACCTTGCCTCAACGTTTTGAATCACTTCACTTTCACATACAATACCACAGAAAAACATACAGATAAACTGCCTACCACTTAATGTAGTTAAGATATTAATCTCATATCTGCGTGTAGTGAATGCAAAGTGCTCATATTATCACCTGCATTATCAAGATTCTCTTACTTCTTTCTTGCCACCTTCCTGACATCATCCCTTACCTTCATGTTTCCGCTCTTCCTCCTTGTCCAGAATTTCCTCCAAAACACTTCTTTGTTTTCTAATTCTCTGCAACAGTGCCTCGAATGCGGGATCATCTCCATCTTCCTCTCCTTTCCTCTGCCCCTTTAGAGATTCACACTCAGGTACTTGTTCACCTAGTTGGATCACTTGCCTCTGTACAACAGACTCAACCTCCTCTCCTGCACATAATTCTAGATTCATGCCCTTTTTTGCTTCTGGTGCTGAAGAAGTGATGTGGGCTACTTTAAAGTCATATTTTTTTTCACTGTATGAGGCTTCCTCTGCTAGCTTACCTTTCTCTGACTTGGCTTCCTCTAGGGTCAATCCAATTTCTCTCAGTCCTTTATTATGGACATCACATGGAGCTATATGAAACAGTTTTCCTTTTTGATATTCCATATCAACTGAGTCATCCATATGGGGAACCTGAGATGAATATCCATAGTCATGAGAAGCATCTTCAGCACTACAAGTTTTAGAAATACAGACTTTCAGACTATCCTCATCATCTGAGGTCACAGACATTATTGAGACTCCGTGACTTACAGACAGTTGATGCTGTCTGTTAATTTCATGCTCATCAAGATCTGTGTCTGAAGTTGGCTCTTCAATGTGCGTGCCAATATTGAATTTACTGTTCATATGTTGCAAACATGGGTATTCAGAGTTACTGTCTTGCATAAGTTCTTCCTGTTTAATTCTCAAATCTTTCATTTCAGCGACCTTTGGGATGATGTCTAGAGATTCTTCAGACTTTACTTCATCCCGCGTGATCAAAAAGTTTGCCTCCTGTCGTCCTATATTTTGTACTGCCTGTTGGCATATCACTTTCGTTGATGATGTTTCCACACGAGTGTGAATTGCTTCAGAACCTGTAATTAGTTGAATGTTAGCAGCAACCAGACTGTTAGATGTTAGTGTTGAACAGTCTTTTGAATCAAGAGTAAAAATAAAATATCTGCTGCATCAATCTATCAACAGAAGTATCAACTATGGAACTGAGAAATGGATGAATTTTGGAGGAAATGATCCAGCAGTTGTTTGATCAGATCAAGAAAACCCATAAAAATCTCTCCCAAGATAGTCACTTCATAAGAAAGATCTAAACTGTATGCCTCCAGAATATGAGCCATTTTCTTTACTGCATACCAGAACAGCTCTGTTAGAGGTACAGGAAGGCATATTAAATGTGGTGTGTTTTATGAGGTACATAAAACTTAAAACTTACAATCAGTATGATTGTGAAAGGTCATCATCATGGAAACACATGCACCTAAACTTAATTGCATCTCACAACCTTCTAATATTTCAGAGTTAAGATCCTGTATTCTTATGAAGTATGCAACATTAGTCAAGAAATTTATTGGTGAGGCCTCTGCAAACCACACAACTCAGGTTTCTGTAGTTCCCTCAAGCACTACAAAGCTTAAAATATATACAGTAATTAAGAGAAGAATGAAGGACCATCCATTAATGATGATTTATTACTTCAGAGTTAATTAACTTTGTGCATACATTTCTGTTTCGCAGCAGGATGTGTAAAGAGAGCCAATATTGAGTGTCCCTTACAGAAATGCTTTAAATCTAAGGTTCTGCATAAACCACCCACTGGATTTAACTGGGGACTTGTTTGAATGGAAGTTATTTAATGCAATGCACAATTTAGAATAAACACTGGAATATGCTCAAATGCTACACAGCAAAAACCCAAGGCTATCAGAAAAAGTTGAAGTACATTTACATCCACATTCACCCTTTCTCACTGTCAATTTTTCTAGATTCAAAAGACCATGCACTTTAATGAATGGCAATAGTACATCTAAAAATGTATATGCCAGCTACCATACAGATATAAAAATAATATACTTTGTGACATAGGCTTACACCTCTGGCTACTCTCAGTTATTCAGTACTTCTACATTGATGCTGCTGAAAGCTGAACATGCCTTGAAGGATGACAGTAATGCAAGAAGTATACTTTAATGTATTAACAGATGTTGGTAACTTCCTCCAAACTGCACGATTTTCCTTGACATGATTATAAAATCCAGTCACAATTAAGTCAGAACAGGAATATGAGCTAATCAGAACTGTCAATGTATTTTTATTTTTACTGTTATTAAGTATGCTGAGAACAGTTGCAAGATTACATATCTGGTATCAAGAAAATAATAACTGAATACACACACAACTACAAAGCCCCTCCTAGCTGCCAAAAGTTACTTTCCTTTTTTAGACTTCAGCTTATCAAAATCAAATACTATGAAAGTTACACTGCTCAATGAGGCCACAAGAAATGAAGGGACCAACAGCATGACACTTAAAAGGATTTCTGCTACAAAGCAACCGATATAAAAACTACCCATGTACAGAACGTGAAAAATAGAATTAATCTACTCAGTGCTATAAAGCAATAGGCCAGACCAACTGCCTGTACTATGGAGAAAATACATCAACTTCTTGTAAGTGTTCTACATACAATAAGAAAAGCTGAAATACAAAGAGTAATAGAGCATATGCATAGAGTAGTGTTGCCTTGAGATCATGTTACACAGCCCAGCATGTGTTCTGAAAGGCTTGTTTATGATATGAATATATACCAAGTACAGTACCTTGCATATCATCTTCTGAGAACACTGCCATCTGGTGCATAGTTGAAGCTACAGATATAGTGACAGTCTGTTCATCATCCCCACCACGAGAGTATGTTATACTTTGAGTCTCAACTGTTGACAGAGATTGCCTTTCCGGCTGTTGTGCTTCTAACACTAATACAGGAACACACATACAGTGGTTATTGAAAACAAACAACATACACTGAAACCCAGTTACAAAACAACCTCAAGTCATAAAACTGTTAATAACAAAGATCACCATTGGAAACTATTTGTTGTTTATCCACAAAGCCACATGTCCAGGCCATCATAAGACCACCCTGACAATAGTATTAGAAACTTATAAATCATTCAGTTTCTCAACCTACAATTTTTCAAGAACTCATTTAATTCATCTTCTTAGTCACTAACAAGTTTTTTAGAACTCTCTTTTCATAAACCCTTCCAAGCAATGGTAACATTTTCAGATTAGGGTATTCCAAAGGGAATTAAAACTCAGTATAAATTTATGGTACAAATCATGTTGATGCTGGTTTGTGGGCAGATAATGAATAGCTAAGTACAGAACTCACATAGCACATGGATGTCATAGCAGGCAAACTGCAGCATTGAACTGAACTCAACCTTACTTGTGCAAACAGAATTAAAAACGTGGCTGTCCATAATGGTATACTGTCAAAAGAAAGGTGAAACAACACACTTGTCTGATATACAGAGCTTCACATATTCTAAGCCCCTCTTCATTTTCCAGCAGTTTAAAAAAATAAAATAAAACCCTTTGGTACTGACAATAAAGAAGGCAATTTCTGTTATTTTACTTGGTTTGCTACATCTGGGTTTCACTGCATGACCAAGCTTCTATACATTACTGTTCCCTTACTTACTCAAATTTTAGTTATCTGTAGCTTAGTTATCATACATACAGAAGCACATGAAAGTACATGAAGTATTATTTCAGTCTGAATACAATTTTATCCACAGTAGGTGACAAGATAGTTAGCTACACATCCATGAGTAGTTTTATTCAGAAAGAAATCAATGGATAGAAATCAGAAGTGATGAACATTTCACTACCAAGTTCCTGTCTAACAATTCATGGATCACTGTATTCTGTACAATGACTATCACATACTGAAATATCTCAACAGCCAAATAATTCCATTCACACCTCCTACAGTTTCCACTAACTTGAAACATTAACCATGAACATACAAAATTTTAAACATAAATTTTCTGAGAAAGAAAATAAATTCTTTGACCACCAGAAACACTAATACAGTGAATCAGGAATTATTTGACTATTTCATGTGTGTGTAGTGTGTGTAAGAACAGTGCAAATGTTATACCTTCAGTATGAACGCCCTGAGGAATGACCTGTACTGTCACCTCCTCTTCAACTACTTTCTCTGATATAACTCTGTGTGATTCCTCTGATTCTTGTTTCTCCTTCTCTGCTTCATCTGGTGTCTTGTCTACTTTTATTACTGACTCTTCTTCAATCTCCTTTTTCTGTGTAAGGGCTGTGGTGGTGAAAGTTTTTAATCTACAACTAACACTTTTTATAATATCCTGTGTAATTGTTTCAGTAGTGCATTTATTTTAGTACTGACTTGTTAAAAGGACAACCAACACTGAATGTTTTTAAACAGTAAAAATTAACTATGCAGGCATGTCAAGTATGCGTAAGATTCCATCACATATTCAAAACGACTTGTAACCATGCATCTAAAACTCTGACACACGGTGGCTTCACAATGATAAGGTCTCCTGTTCAAATCTCTAAACTGGCAGATTTGTCACGTCAACTGATTCCACACAGACTCTGTCAATCCCCCCACTCAAATCCTAGGATTTTACAGCAAAATAGGTTAAAAGCTCTTCTTCCCACTGGCACCTCTCACTGATGCTGGATTATCTCTGCAGCTGACATACAATTAAACAAAGAATGAATAAATACAAATACTGATGCAGATTCAGTTTTATGGAAAGTACAATTTTTAGAAAACAAAACTACTTAGTCTCATCTATGATTTATAAATCCGACCACAATTAGCCAATCAGCTTAGCTGGTTACCCTGTTAGCGAGCTAACTAACTAACTAAAAGAAGTTGAGTCCTTCTTGATGCAAGAAATTTTCTGCATTTTATGGAACCTGAAGGTTCATGACCACATACACAAGAGTGTGCCCCTTGTGTCTACCTGACCCAAATGAATCTAATTCCTTTTGTTCCCCTTTACTACTCTAATATCCAATTTAACAATACTGTCCAGTCTCTGACCATGTCTTCCAAGTGGTCTCTTTCCTTCAGGTCTTCCAATCAAAATCCTGCTTATATTTTTCTCCTGCCCCATACATGACACATGTCCTCTGCCTAAGCCTGGCCATAGCAACCAATTATCAATATTCAACTACAATTCAACACTGCACTTGTCTGTAAATAATGGATGCAATGACATGTGGAAATTGAGTCTTTTTTTTTTTTTTAACCAAAGTAGTGCAAAGGTGATACATACTCAACTGACAAATGACAGGATAATAATGAGTAGCAATTGGTCAAGAGAGCAGACAGAAATTATCATAATCTGTTTCAAAGTACAATGATGATATTAAAATGGAGGGACTGAAAAGAACCGTGTATCCCTCAACAGTGTACGCAAAGACTTCCAAAATAGGGATTTGTGTAAGCAGGTGCTGTTCACATCAGCAATGCATGAGAAAACGTAACAGTCATTTGCTGGAAAGGGGTTAACTTCATGCTTCAAATGTTCACATTAGACAGGATTGTGATAATTTCTAAAGGTCTGACAAAACATAAATCTTTCTGACATTGAACCCAAAACTTCACCATTGTGCTCACAAAAGCCTGTTTTGGAGTTTGCAATGAGCCAGCCCAATCCCTTTTACATCTTGACAACTCATTTCTCAAATACATATTTTTATGTCATCCATGCCAAATAACAGTTCCTATGCAAATTTACATGTCTGTTGCATTAACTATGCCACTAAGCCTTGCAGACAGTGCAAGTTGTCTCAAATGTTCTGATATGTTTTGGGTCAACAACTATTCTGACTGAAGTTTCTTGTTGGTTTCCACAGTCTCTTCTGGCAAATACCATGACATTACATTACTTTCAATTACACCACAACCACTTCCTTCCACATCCTCTCTAATTCATTACTCATTAATCATCCCACCATTTAGCATTACACAGCCTATGCTACTGACAGTATCATTAAATAAACCACAAATAATTAAACAAAATTAATAATAAACCTCTATGACACTGCAGGCTCATATGTGGTTACAAAGCTCGTTTAATATTGTGTGGAATCTTGGATGGTTGTTCAAAATTTTGTGTGATGTGTCAGTTCATGTTGCACATAAATCTCACACAGTACAGGGAGTCACACTACACTAAACCATCAAACAATTCTGAAATATGAAGGAATTAAAGACAGGTTCACTATAATCTGCACAAAAACACAGAGCAGTGGAGGTGTTAACAACCTGTCATCATGGATGGCTTTCATTATCAACCAAGGGGATCATGCCTTTAGTACATGACGCACTCATAACAAACACTGTCACACATATTTGGCATGATTAGACCATAGTTGAAAAGAGGAACATTTTGTGAATGCCATTACAGAAAATGCGGAATTGTAGCCAAACCACTGAATGCAATAATTAAAAGAAAATTCCTCTTTTTAACTTAAGGAAATAGCATGAGGACAGGGAAATGGCACAGCATGGTTTCAACTTTCCTGATTTCTAATTGTTTAACCTCAACAAGCAAGACCAAACCACTGTAACCATGGAGCGGTATTTATAATGTTCTACTAAAGAATTTCAATTTTTTGAACTTCAGATCCTTTACTTCATCATGGGACCATCTCTGAACTAGAGAGATCACTGAAAGATACATAATTACATATGTAACTGTGTCAGAATTTTTCCTAAGAAAATTAATTCAATGAAAAATAAGATCACAAAAATTAGAAAATGTACACATATCATAAAAATTCTGACACCCTCACTCTGTTATTGCCTCCATATTTTCAATTCCTCAATGCAAAATGCAAAATCGTATCACAAAATTGGTGCTCTAAAGTAAAACCGTTGATATATGTACTTTAAATGTCTTTCCACTTTGACTACAACAAAAACAGAAGAGCTGTAATCATGCACATTACAAACAAGCACGATCTGTAATCTTTGCATGGGTTCATGACCAATTCTGATTGACAATACAGATGCTCTAAAAACATATGCATACTGTAAGAGTTCTCAAACATCTGCTCACTCTACTGAATTACACTTAAACCCATACGAATTACAGAAGAAGTGTGTTTAATTTTTCTTGCTAACTTTTGATCCAAACATTTTTCATTCCACTATTAATGTCTATTTGAGAAGAGCACACAAATATAGGTAAGTACTCTATAGCCTCATTGAAAGTTCTCATAAAATTTTACACTATCAACCATACACAAAATTCAAAACTTTCATTAATTGAAACTGGTTGACCCATTCATTAAGTGCTTCATGTGTACAGGCAGACGAAAAAAGTGATTTTAATGTGTGCTCTCAGTGGATGTAAATATGCTCAGAAACAAATTTCCATAACATGTTCTTTCCACTGTCACTGAACCACGCTCATTGAACTAAGCAACCTTTTATTCAGTTGACAATTTTTTACTGTTTTGAGCAAAGGTGGTTTGTAATGTATGAGATTATTCATTAGTCATCCTTAACAGCTTTATCAGAGTAATATTAACATATTTCACTGTATATATACATATATACATACACACACACACACACACATACATACACACACTCACAAATACATACACACACACACACACACATATACACACACACACACACACACATACATACACACATACATACATAAATGCACACACACACATATATATATATATATACACACACACACACACATATATATACACATACATACATACACATATATATTTTGTAATTTTGTAATATATAGTTAGACAAGTCCAGTGTTACACATGTAATAATATGGATCTGTAATAAACGAAATGAAATGAAACCAAACAACAAATCAGCACTCAAAGTTAAATAAATACCAACTCCAATATACAGGGTTTCTCTTGATTAGAGTGAAGACACACTCCACTGTAGCAGAACCTAAAGGTATATCACTTTTTCAACAAAAGCCCTTTATCAGACCCTATCTTACATCAGGTGAATACATTTCATATATTTTCAGACCACTTGTCTAAGATTTGTTTTGATACTATCCTTCTATCTATTTTTCAGTCTACATATACTTCTATTCCCACGAAGTATCCCACCCAATACAAGGCTTTATTACAACAGACGTTAACTATGAAATGTAGCAACACAAACTGAAAAGCTGAAACCAGACATAAACTTACTTTTGTTGTTTGGAGAGAGACACTCAAAAAACTCTCATCAAACTGTCTACTTACTTAAAGCCTGCACTATGACTGCCAACTAAGAGGTGCTAAACCTAATACTTAAGGTAAAAAAGTAAAATGCTTAGAAATATTCAAAACAATAAGAAATTATTAAGTATTTCCACTCATATTGCAACTTTATGTGCACAGATTAGAACTCAGTGAAAACCACATTTAAGCAGGAGTGTAGAAAACAAAGGGATAGAGACGTATTTCATGACAATGGTTTATGACATGCCATCATCAAACTATGAACCTACCTATTTAACTTCCAAAATCCTAGAGACTTCTAGCGAGATTAAACGTCTTTTAAACCATTTTATTTTTTACTTTTATCCAGCTTTCTTGTCTCCCATTATCCTAACTACAGATTTCTGTCTGGCACCGTGTTAGTGTTGGTGAATGAAACAGGTTCCTTCATATCTTAATTGCTCCTTGTACTGAGTTTCACTCAAATGTAACAACTAACTCAAAATTTATCAAAAAGCTTCAGGTAGCTACTCACAGATCTCAAGGATCTTTCACATTCAATCCAGAGCAGACGACATAAAGTTGCAATATCCTCAAAGTTATGAACTTTGAGTTGGCCTGTTTACACAAATATTACACAGTTGCTGAAATAAAAGAAGTCACTCTCAGCTCTCAACATTCACAGGTACATTCACTTCATTTCAAGTACCGCACATTTGTAAAATTTCATATGGTAATTACTAAAGACAATGACAGGAAATTTAATAAATAAAAGAAATGAAAAAGGTAAATCTAAATTCTTTTATATCATTACTTTGTATTAAAATTGAAATGTAAACTATTTACTTTTAATCATATAAATATAAATTTATATTAACGTTAAGAGATTTTGTCTTAATTTGGTAACTTAACTCAGGTGTCAGGCTCTTGACAATCACAACATAATGGCACAGAAAATAAATATTACTGCTTGAAAGTGCAAACAGAATGTCTCAGCACATTAATATTATAGTTCAGAATCAAAGAAAATATGGATATTAAATTTTACAAATAATATACATAGGTGTTTCAGAAAGTAAGGTTCCCTATTTTTTTGCCACCAAAATACTTCACATAATAAGATGCCTCTTTCTACAATTATTACTTACTTCATTCACGATTTTTTCACGTAGTC
>Ga0123355_10001859_pt1 | contig 29615 bp, 26 predicted proteins | sample TergutEmb28metaG_3_FD_89872 | JGI IMG/M metagenome (GOLD analysis project Ga0123355, IMG submission 89872) | Embiratermes neotenicus P1 segment gut microbial communities from Petit-Saut dam, French Guiana - Emb289 P1 | ecosystem: Host-associated > Arthropoda: Insects > Digestive system > Gut ... | reverse complement strand
TTTATCAAGGCAGAAAATAGAATTATGAATAATAATATCCGTGTTACAGTTGCATATTACTTTTCTTACTTTACTTTTTACTTTAGAGGTAAAGTGGTTTTGAATTTCACTGCAAACAGGAGAGCTCTAGCTTAACGAATTAATTATCGTAATGTAATGCTCCGCAGGTGAAATTCACTTGCGGGGTTTTTTTAAAAAGAAACGAAGTGTACAACTATCGTAATGGAGGCAAAACATGATTATTATACTAAAACCAAACCCTGAACAAAAGCAACTGGAAAATCTTATGCTATGGCTCGAGAGCATGGATCTTGAAATACATAGAAATGACGGTATGAATACAATCATACTTGGTCTTGTGGGCGACACGTCAGAAGTTGACATGGACTTAATAAGCTCGCTAGATATCGTGGATTCTGTTAAGCGTGTTACAGAGCCATATAAAAAAGTAAATCGCAAATTCCACCCAGATGATACAATCGTAGATGTCGGCGGAAGAAAAATCGGCGGCGGACATTTTCAAATAATTGCAGGACCTTGCTCTGTAGAGTCAAAATAGCAAATTTGTTTTGTTGCATCTGAAGTTAAAGAAGGCGGTGCAGGTTTTTTAAGAGGTGGAGCGTTTAAGCCGAGAACTTCTCCATACGCATTCCAAGGGATGAGAGAAGAAGGCATAAAGCTTCTCGTGGAAGCAAAAAAAGAAACAGGGCTTCCTATCGTTACAGAGATAATGGATAGGTCGCATCTTGATGTTTTTGACGAGGTAGACGTTATCCAAGTTGGTGCTAGAAATATGCAAAACTTTGAACTTCTCAAAGAATTAGGCTCAGCACCACAACCGATACTTTTAAAAAGAGGGCTTTCAAACACCTTAGAAGAACTTCTAATGAGTGCCGAATATATCATGGCGAGAGGAAACCAAAACATAATACTTTGTGAAAGAGGAATCAGAACATTTGAAACAGCAACGAGAAACACGCTTGATTTGTCAGCGATACCGCTTCTCAAATCAATGACACATTTACCTGTTATCGTAGATCCAAGTCATGCGACAGGGATAAATTCGCTCGTAAAGCCAATGTCACTTGCGGCAGCGGCGGCAGGAGCAGATGGTATAATGATAGAAGTGCATAACGATCCACCAAGAGCACTTTGTGATGGTGCACAGTCACTTACACCAGACTTCTTCAAAGGACTTGCACAAGACGTGATGAAAATAAGGGGTGTACTAAATGGAATGTAGTAAGAAAAAAATCGGGATAATAGGGCTAGGACTTATAGGAGGCTCTATAGCAAAAGCCATAAAAGAAAACACAGAACATGAAATATTTGGATTTGATATACATACGACAACTTTTTGCAAAGCACTGCTTCTCAATGCAATAGATGGCGAGCTTACGGACGAAATTCTTTCGCAGTGCGATATAGTTATAGTCGCTCTTTATCCAAATGCGACAATTGACTACATAAAAGAAAAGGCACATCTTTTCAAAGAAGGCTGTATAGTTACAGACTGTTCAGGCGTAAAGGAGCAGATTTGTGAAGAGATAAACCCTATTGCAGAAAAACATGGATTTATATTCATAGGAGGGCATCCTATGGCAGGACTTGAACATTCGGGTTTTGAATATTCCAAAAAAGCTTTATTTGACAACGCTTCAATGATTTTGACACCACCATCTGGAGTATGTATCGAATCGCTCCAAGAAATTAAAAATCTTTTTTTGGCGCTGGGCTTTACAAACATTCAAATTTCAACAGCAAAAGACCACGATGAAATAATTGCTTTTTCGTCACAGCTTGCACATATAGTTTCAAACGCATATATAAAAAGTCCTGTAGCCGCTACACACAAAGGCTTTTCTGCAGGGAGCTACAAAGATTTGACAAGAGTAGCAAAGCTAAATGAACATATGTGGACAGAACTTTTCCTTGAAAACAGGGAGAATATCGCAAATGAGATAGATGGAATTGTCGAAAGGCTTGCAGCATACAGCAAAGCGATTAAAGAAGACAATGCAAAAGAGCTAAAAGAGCTTTTAAAAGATGGTAGGGAAAAGAAGGCGCTGATTGATGGGGAGTTGTTCCAAGGGATATAAAATTCCACTGTCGGATTAAAAACAGATACAGACTGCAAATAAGGAATCGATTGAATATGAGAAGAATTAACATCAAGGTATCAACTGAATATGATGTGCTAATCGGAAGCGGACTTCTTGGCAAGGCTGGCAAATATATTGCAGAGGTTATAAAGCCTTGCAAGGTTTGTATAGTTTCTGATGATACGGTCTATGGACTTTATGGGAAAGTGCTATTAGATTCGCTAGAGAACTCTGGATATGAAGTTTGCGTTTTTACATTTCCAAAAGGCGAGGAGTCAAAGAACATGCAGGTTGCAGGAGAAATTCTTGAATTTATGGCAGAGAAAAAGCTCACTCGCACAGATATTATCGTGGCGATGGGCGGCGGCGTAACAGGCGATCTTGCAGGATTTGTCGCATCGTGTTACTTGAGAGGAATAGCTTTTGTGCAGATTCCTACGACGCTACTTGCGGCAGTTGATTCCTCAGTAGGAGGAAAAACAGGAGTTAACCTCACACACGGAAAAAATCTTGCAGGTGCGTTTTGGCAACCATCTTTGGTGATTTGTGATTGCGACATGTTCAAATCGCTTAATAACGATACACTGCTTGAAGGAATTGCCGAAGTGATAAAGTATGGAGTTATTGCAGATGAAGAACTTTTTGATTTTATGGCAGAAAGCAACATTCAAACATTATTTGAAAAAAACTTACTCGAAGGAATCGTCGAAAAGTGTGTTAAAATAAAAGGCGACATTGTGAGTAGAGACGAACGTGACACAGGAGAAAGACAATTATTAAACTTCGGACACACGCTTGGGCATGCAATCGAAAAGCTCAGTAATTACGAAATTCCACACGGACATGCTGTTGCAATCGGTATGCTTTACATTTCACGCATAGCATTTATGGCAGGACTTTCACCAGAGATTTGCCATTTGAAGATAAAAGAAATTCTTACGAAGTACGGATTTACACTGACATGTCAATATTCCGCGTATGAATTATATGAAGCGGCACTAATAGATAAAAAAAGAGCAGGTAATTTGATTACGCTAATCCTCCCTGACAAAATAGGGAGTTGCCGACTAGAAAAAGTTGATATTGTTTCATTTAGAGAGTTTATCAGGAAGGGAATTTAAAAGGAGGCGCTTATGAACATTAAAATTTCACCAAAAAACTTATCGGGAAACGTTGCTGCTATACCATCAAAGTCACAGGGGCACAGGGTTCTCATCGCTTCTGCATTAAGTGGAAGTTGTATTGATGTCGCAGGCTTTTCGGAGGATATTGAGGCAACGAAAGAATGTCTTGTTCAGCTTGCTAGTAGCGATACTCCAGTTTTCGACTGTAGAGAAAGTGGCTCGACTTTGAGATTCTTCCTGCCTATGGCGACTGTTCTAAAGAGCAAATCGACATTTGTAGGCGGCGGCAGATTACACGAAAGACCGCTTTCGCCACTAAAAGAGCAGATGGAGGAGCATGGTTGTGTTTTTGGAAAAGAAGGCGACGAAATTTGTACACTTACAGGAACTCTAAAAGCAGGGAAATACACTTTGCCTGGCAATGTCAGTTCGCAGTTCGTTACAGGGCTTTTGTTTGCACTTCCGATGCTAGAAGAAAGCAGTGAAATAATTCTTTCATCGCCACTTCAGTCCTCGTCTTATGTAACTATGACGATTAGTGCATTAGAATCATTTGGAATCAACATCGATATACTTTTTGATGAAATTGACGGAGAGCCTGCGTACTCTGCGTTTAGAATTAAAGGTGGGCAAAAGTATGTTGCTCCGCCAGAGATTAAGATAGAGGGAGACTGGTCAAATGCGGCGTTTTGGCTTTCTGCGGCTGCGATTTCTACATCGCCTGAGAGCGTTATAAATTGTAGTGGACTTAATATTCTTTCAGAACAGGGAGACAGAAAAATAACTTCTATACTTAAAGCCTTTGGAGCAAACGTGAAAAAATGCGAAAATCTAGTTACAGCTTCACCTGCAGAGCTCAAAGGAATAGAAATCGACGCTATGGGAATTCCTGACTTGATACCTATATTGGCAGTAGTTGCTGCTGTATCTCCTGGAATTACGACAATCATAAATGCAGAAAGACTGAGAATTAAAGAGAGCGACAGATTGCACGCAATGTATGATGGACTTACAAAGCTTGGGGCAGACGTTGAGGAGCTTTCTGGCGGACTTATCATAAAAGGCAAAGAAAAGCTAAACGGCGGAACGGTTTCTGGCTTTAACGATCATCGTATCGTAATGTCTATGGCAATCGCGTCTATACGCTGTGAAAACCCAGTTATAATAGAAGGTGCAGAGGCTGTAAGCAAATCTTATCCGCATTTCTTTGATGATTTTAAGGCACTCGGAGGTGATTTTGTTGCGGTCTAGTTTTGGAGAAAAGCTAAAAGTTACCATATTTGGGGGGTCACATGAACCTTTTATCGGAGTTACGATAGAAGGTTTGCCAAAAGGTCAAAAAATAGACATGGAAAGAGTACAAGAATTTCTTGGCCGCAGAGCCCCAGGAAACAGCATATTTTCCACGAGCAGAAAAGAGCCTGACCTCGCGATTGTGCAAGCAGGGCTTCACAACGGTGTAACTTTTGGGATGCCTGTAACGATAATAATAGAAAACAAAGATACTCGCTCTTCAGACTATAGTAAATTAAAGGATATACCTCGGCCGTCACATGCTGATTATACCGCAAGGGTAAAGTACGGCGATACACTAAATATGGCAGGTGGTGGACCGTTTTCAGGAAGAATGACAGCACCTCTTTGTATAGCAGGAGCAATAGCTATGCAAGTACTTGAAAATCACGGTATTACGATAGGTGCACATATCCTTTCGATAGCGGACATAAGAGATGATTCGTTTTATGATAGCAAAGATATTACGGCAGAAATGCTAAGAGAAATAACAGACGAAACATTTCCAGTGCTGTCTGATGATGCAGGGTTTGCGATGCAAGAAGCTATACTTTTTGCACGAGAAGAAGGTGACTCACTGGGCGGCGTAGTAGAGTGCTGTGCGATAGGAGTGCCTGCAGGAATCGGCGGACCAATGTATGATGGTGTCGAAAGCGTTCTTGCACCGATTTTTTTCGGAATTCCTGCTGTTAAAGGCGTGGAATTTGGGATAGGTTTTGTGTCAACGTTCTTAAAAGGCTCAGAGAACAACGATGCTTTTTGTTTTGAAACAAATCCAGAAGACAATGAAACTAAAGTAGTGAAAACTAAAACAAATAGACATGGCGGAATCTTAGGTGGTATAACGTCAGGAATGCCGATTATTACAAGACTAGCATTTAAGCCAACACCGTCAATATCCATTCCGCAAGATTCTGTTAACTTAGACACAGGCGAAAATGCAACACTAACGATAGAAGGTCGCCACGACCCGTGCATAGTGCCAAGAGCAGTGCCGGTAGTGGAGGCGGCGATGGCGGTGGGGTTACTCGACTTAATGTTATAATGTGACAGGTTATTTTTCCGCATATTGGAACCGTAAAGTCAAGTTCCGTGTCCTCGCGTACACATTAGAGTACGCTCCGGTACGAAATTTGCTTTAGAACCACAATCTGCGAAAAAATTCCTCTGTCATGAAAAATAGGGAGGAAGAACGATTGAAAGATTTGAAAGACTTAAGACTCGAGATTGACAAGATAGACGATGAGTTAATTGAACTATTTGTCAAGAGAATGGACATTTCGCTTGAAGTAGCGAATTACAAAAAAGCAAACAACTTACCTGTACTAAACCCTGAACGGGAACGAGAAATTTTAAATAAAGTTTCGTCTATGGTTTCCCAAAAGCAAGATGCTGAGATGGACAATTACGCAAGAGTATTTTTTAGCACGCTTCTAAACGTTTCACGCTCACGTCAAGATTTGGCTTTGAGGGGTGAATCGCCGATAATAAAAAGAGCCCACGATGCAATTCAAAGCACTCCTACACTATTTCCAGAAAAAGCAACGGTTGCTTGCCAAGGGCTTGAAGGTGCATATTCTGGGCTTGCATCAGAAAAACTTTTCAAATTACCTACCATAATGTATTTTAATACTTTTGAAAACGTGTTTGCTGCGGTTGAAAAAGGGCTTTGCCAATATGGGATACTTCCGATTGAAAACAGTTCAGCAGGTTCGGTTGGTGAAGTATACGACCTTATGAAAAATTACAATTTTTCGATTGCAAAGAGCGTGAAGCTTCATATTAAGCATGCACTTTTAGTTAATCCAGAAACAAAACTTTCAGACATAAAAGAAATTTACTCTCATGAGCAAGCACTTAACCAGTGTGGGAATTTCCTTAAAGACCTGAAAAATGTCAACATCAAAGTATGTGAAAATACTGCAGAGGCGGCGAAAAAAGTAAAAGAGCTTGGAAGCAGTAACGTTGCTGCGATATCGTCAAAGAGCTGTGCGGCACTTTATGGGCTTGATATCCTTAACGACGACATTCAAAACAGTGATAATAATTATACGCGTTTCATATGCATATCAAAAAATCTCGAAATTTACCCTGGGGCGAACAAAATAAGTATAATGCTGTCAGTTCCACACAGACCTCTAGCACTTTATCATATTATTTCGAAGTTTGCAGCACTTGGGCTTAACATGTCAAAGCTAGAATCTCGTCCGATTTCTGGCAGTGATTTTGACTTTATGTTCTATTTTGATATAGATGGGTCGCTTCAATCTGAGCTTGTGCTTTCATTAATGTCGCAGCTCGAAAAAGAATTAGACTTCTTTGTATTTTTAGGCAATTATCCCGAAGACTAACAAGGTGTAGTATATTATTTTAAAAATTGTATACCGCCATACAATGAACTGTATACCATTAAACAATTACATACAATCATAAAGATGAATACCATACAAAACGTTGGAAAATGCTTGACAATTCAACATTCTTACATTAAAATGAGCAGTTAGAATGACAATAATGTCTGTAGTTGTCAAAGGCACATGTTAAAGCAAACAGTGCTTAAAAATGACAACACCCATATTAGGAGGTATTCAACGATGAAAAAAAATATTGCATTAAGCATTGCACTGGTAATTTGCCTTGCACTTACATTTACAGCATGTGGTGACGGCGACGGCGGTGACGTTAGATTAATCATGGCTACAGGTGGTGTAGCAGGAACGTATTATCCTCTAGGCGGAGCGATGGCTACGGTTATAAACAATCACACTGACGCAAACGTTACAATTATCGCTACTGGAGCTTCTGCTGATAACATTCAGCAAATTGGTGCAGGTGATGCTCACCTTGCACTAGCACAAAATGATGTAATGTATTACGCTTTCCACGGAGTAGGTATATGGTCAGAGCAACCACCGGTTACAAACCTTGCTACACTTATGACACTTTATCCGGAAACTATACAAATTATTGTAGAAGCGGATTCAGGTATTTACTCAGTTGAAGATTTAGCAGGTAGAAGAGTTTCTATCGGAGCTCTTGGCTCAGGCGTAGAAGCTAACGCAACACAAGTACTTGCAGCACATGGAATTTCTAGAGATGACATCACAGAGCACAACTTAGGATTTGGTCCTTCGGCTGATGCTATGAGAGATGGACTTATAGATGCATTCTTCGTTACAGCGGCAACACCTAATACTGCCGTTATGGAACTTTCTATTGCTAGAGACCTACGTATCTTACCAATCGACGAAGCAAGAGCTAACGCGCTTATAGCAGAGTATCCGTTCTATGTAAGAGTTGTAATTGATTCAAACGATTATTCATGGCTTGATGCTCCTGTACACAGCTTAGCAGTTCAAGCTACGCTAATCACGTCTTTAGATATGGACGATCAGCTTGCTTATGATATCGTAAGAACTCTTATCGACAACGCAGGCGAAGTAGAAGCAGGACATGCTAGAGGAGCAGACATCAGAATCGAGAACGCAGTTCAATCTATAAGTGTTCCTTTCCACCCTGGTGCACAGAGATTCTTTGAATCAAGAGGAGCTATATAAAGGGAAACGATAGTGATACAAAATCGTAAAATGATTTTTGCGGTAGGCGTGGCTTTTGCCGCGCTTGCCGTTTGTATGTCTTTATTTATAAGAGTGTCGTATCTAGTAATTTTAGACAATTATGATGGTACGATTTTGTTACGAGAACGAAAAAGTGAAGGTGAAAGCTTCTCTATAAGCTTTATACACTCAGTCAATCAAAGCCCAGTGATTGAAACGTATCAGATTATAAATGGGCAAATAGTTTTAACGACACTAGAATTTGAAACTTTTGGAGCAGGTATGCCGACTGAGTTAGAACAGGGGCAGAGCCTGACAAGGCTTCCAAATGGCAATATGTTCATAGAGGGTATTGACCGCAATGTTGGAAATTTCTATTATGCAATTGGGCATAACTATAGCCTTGCGATAAATTTTGGCGAAAGGCAAATCCCGTTTGACAGCTTTGATGCAACGGGGCAAATGATCTTCATAGCTTATAGACAGCTAAATATTTGGCAAAGAATTTAGTAAAATATAAATATTAATAAAAAGATAGGGTTAAAATGGAGAACGAAAATAAGAAAAAAAAGAGACAGGAAGACGAAAACTCTACTGTTGATACAAATAAATCAAACGAAGAACCGATGCGTGATGAAGAAATAAAGCGTCTTATGTCGGAGTATGACAAAGACACAGGCAATATGCGTGATTTTGACGGACTTCCGAGACTTTTAATCAAAGCACTTTGTATAGCCTTTACGCTTTATGTGCTCGCTATTAATACATTGCCGATGTTTTTGCTACCGTTGCAACAGCATCGTGCATCATTTGTAGGGCTTCTTGTTCTATACACATTTTTACTGTTTCCTGCGAATAAAAAACATAAAAGCTTAACAAATTATGTCCCATGGTATGATTTCGTACTAGCGGCAGCTGGAGTAACGGCATATTTTTATCATGTGTTTAATTTTAGAACTATAATTGGGCAGATGGCGACGTTCACACAAATGGATTTCATCATGGCAATTATCGGAATAGTAGTTGTTTTTGTCGCTTGCCATAGAGTTATGGGCTGGCCTCTTACGATAGTAGGTGCAATTTTCTTAGCATATGCGTTTTTCGGTCAGCATATACCTGGACAATTTGGTCATGCAGGCTTCCGTACTGAACGTATTGTCACTTTCCTTTTCTATCATACAGAAGGAATAATAGGAACGCCTATCGGTGTTGCAGGTACATTTATATTTATATTCTTGTTGTTTGGAGCTTTTTTGGCACAAACAGGAATAGGACAATTCTTTATAGATATTGCTAATGCACTGGCAGGAAAAGCAACAGGCGGCCCTGCAAAAGTAGCAGTTATCGCTTCTGCACTGCAAGGTACAGTTTCTGGAAGCTCTGTTGCAAATACGGTCGCATCTGGAACGTTTACTATACCACTTATGAAACGTTTAGGTTATAGAAAAGAATTTGCAGGCGGAGTTGAGGCGGCGGCGTCCACAGGTGGACAGCTTATGCCACCGATTCTTGGCGCAGCAGCTTTCCTAATGGCAGAAATCACAGGAATTCCGTATCGTGAAATCGCATTAGCCGCATTGATACCTGCAATTTTATACTTCACTTGTATATTTGCATCTGTGCATTTTGAAGCAAAGAGACGTAACTTACAAGGATTGCCGGCTGATGAAGTTCCTAAGTTTGGTCCATTGTTCCGCCAAAAAGGATTCTTGTTTCTTGGTGTTGGAGCTATCGTATTTTTCCTTGCGATGGGATTCACACCGACGCGTTCTGCGTTAAATGCGATAGGTGTAGTAATTGTTATAAGTATGTTCCGTCAGGATACAAGGTTAACACCACAAAAGTTTTTGAAAGCGCTTGAGATGGCAGCTAAAAATATTGTAAGCATAGGCGTAGCGTGTGCGATGGCAGGTGTTGTTGTAGGTGTTGTGCTTATGACAGGACTTGGAACTACTTTTGGAAATGCGATGTTATCTCTGGCAGGAGGCATAGAGCATGAAACCGCTAGAGTGTTAGTCGTACTGTTCTTTACGATGATAGCATGTCTAATATTAGGCATGGGTGTACCGACTACAGCTAAGTATGTAATCATGGCAACAGTAACAGCACCTATACTTGTACAAGAACCGATAGGACTTCCTTTACTTGTAGCTCATATGTTTGTATTTTACTTTGGAACTGACGCTGATATCACACCACCTGTAGGGCTAGCTGCTTATGCAGCAGCAGGAATTTCCGGTGGATCTCCCATGATAACTTGCGTTATGGCAACGCGCCTTGCGATTGCTGCATACTTTATACCGTTTATGTTTGTGTTCAGTCCGCAGATGCTCTTTATAGACGCTACGATTCCTGAAGTAATAAAAATAATAATTGCAGGACTTATAGGTATTGTCGGTGTGGCTTCGGGATTGTCAGGCTACTTGATAGGTCATATGCGTTGGTACGAGAGGATTATTACAGTCATCGGAGGTCTTTTGATGATAAATCCTGGCATGACGACAAACTTAATTGGAGCAGTTATGATTGCAGGAATTATACTTTTGCAAAAAAACACAAAAAAACATGAAGAAATTATAGAAAACCATTGACAACGAGTTAAAAAAATGGTAATATCAAGCAAGAAAGTTACAAACAACCGTATAAAATAATTATTGCACAGAAAATGTAACCAAAATACGAACTTTAAAAAGTAAATATTGAAAGATTATAAAGGTAAACTTGTTGAAAGACAGGGACACAAAGCCTAGGGGTCTAAAGCTTATGCCATGACAGCCCGGTTGCATTAATTTTTAATTAGTAAGAGTCTCTCTTTTAACGTAATCTATTTAATCAAATAGCGTTAAAGGAGAGTTTTTTTATTTCCCGTCATTGCGGGCTTGATTCGCAATCAAATATGAAAAGCAGTTAAAGGTGTAAATGGAGTTATTTCGAAAAGAAAGGAAAGGAAAAGATTATGAAGAGAATTTTAAACAATCAGACAAAAAGAGTTTTCGCAGTATTTTTGGCGCTTACTTTAGTCTTAGGAAGCATGAGTTTTGCTACATTCGCGACAGACGATGATGGTGATTCGGCTGGCAATGACGTTTTTGTAGGTGACGATTCATCTTTTGACGCTGGAGATTTTGGCGGAGATGATGGCGACAGCTCAGCAGGTCATGAAGCAGGCCATGATACGGGCGATGACAGCAGTGGTTACGATGGTGGCAGTTATGACGCTTCAGGTGACTATGGTAGTTACGATGGCGGCTATTATGGCGACTACGATAGTGGTTATTATGGTGAAGATGATAAATTGTCAAAAGACGATGCAGACAAAAATTCGGAAGAAGAGTATGAAGAAGTCAAAATAGAAGAAGAGGAAGAAGAACTTCCTTATCTTGAAATTGCACCAATGGGCGCAATTGAAGTAACAACACTAGCGGAACTGCGTTCTGAAATAAATAACGCAGCTGCAGATGGAACGATGACAACTATTACAGTTGTAAATGACATTGTAGTAACATCTCCAACTATTACGATTCCTGCAAATGCGAGAATTACACTTGAAGGTGGACATTCTTTAACTGCAAATAACAACTTCCCAGTTGTAACAGTTCTAGGCGAACTTGTTTTAGACGGACCAACTATAACTAGAACAAATGCAACAGGAAACAACAGTAGAGGAGTAGTTGTAAACGGTGGAGACTTCACTCTACAAAGCGGTACAATTACGAATCACCCTGCTATGGGAATAATGGTTTCAGCAGGCAATTTTACTATGGCTGGTGGTACAGTCGCAGACAATGCTAATTCAACTCAATTTAGTGGTGGCGGTGTGCGTATTGAAAATGGCACAATGACAATGACAGATGGTATTATAGCAAGAAACTCAGGTCCAGCGGGTGCTGGTGTGTACCTAGTAGCTGGAACTAGCTTTAATATGAGTGGTGGCGATATTGTAGAAAACCATGCAAACCGCATATTTGGCAATGGCGGTGGCGTGTTTGCCGGTGGTGCAACGTTTAATTTAAGCGGCAGTGCTAACATTAGCAACAACAGATCAAACGGTGCTGGCGGTGGTGTGGCTGTATCTGTATCTCATGGAGGAGCACCAGGCGTAATGACAGTAAGCGGAAACGCAACAGTTAATAATAACCACGCATCAGGTAATGGTGGCGGTATTTCTGTCAGCGGTGCAGGTTCATCACTTAACATGAGCGGTGGTACAATTAGCGGCAATGCGTCTGTAGAAAGCAGAGGAGGCGGAGGAGTATCGGCTGTAGATAACGTTACCTTTACGATGACAGGCGGAACAATTCACACTAATACTGCAGAAGGTTCTGGCGGTGGTGCATATGCATCTGACTATAGTACATTTAACATGAGTGGCGGTACTATAAGAAACAATGAAGCTGCAAATGGCGGTGGTGTAAATCTACTAGGAGCAACGCTTACTATGAGCGGAAATGCGGCAATAATTGACAACGCAACTAGAGGCACAGGTAACGGTGGTGGAGTATTTGTTGACTTCATATCTAACCTTGTTATGAATGGCGGTACAATTTCAAACAACAACGCACAAGGCGGCGGAGGAGTATTCCTTTCAAGCACTTTGGCAGGTTGGCCTGGCGGTCATTTGACAATGAACGATGGAACAATCGGCAATAATACTGCAAGAGGTGCAGGTGGTGGCGTTGGTATAACAGGTCACCAAAACATAGGAGCATACTTCACTATGACTGGCGGAGATATCATAAACAATAATGCAGTAAATGGTGGTGGAGTAGCACTACAAATGACAGGTTCATGGTTTAATATGCAAGGAGGAACAATCAGTGGAAATACAGCTAGTGCAAATGGCGGCGGCGTATTAACTAACCACGGTTCGTTATTCCTAATGCAAAACGGAACAATCAGCGAAAACAGAGCCACTGGAAGTGGTAATGGATTTGTTGACGGTGGCGGTGGCGTTATGGTTATGGCAGCAGCAGGCGTATTTAATATGCATGGTGGTGAAGTATCAAGTAACGAAGCAATACACGGTGGCGGCGTACATACAAGAGGCACATTTAACTTGCATGGTGGTGAAGTATCAGGTAACGAAGCACGCAACAGCGGTGGCGGTGTTATAGTTCTAAATGCTTCAGGTAGACTTAACATGTATGACGGCGAAATTAATGACAACACAGCAAATGGATTAAATGGACATGCTAGAGGCGGTGGCGTATTTGTAACAAGTAACGCAAATCCTGCAATATTCACAATGCATGATGGAACAATTGATAGAAACAAAGTTCTTGGAAGCACGTCAGGATTTGGTGGTGGTGTTGCGCTAGATAACTCTAGACTAACAATGTATGGTGGAGTAATCAGCAATAACGTTCTAATACCAGCCAATTCAGATGGTGGCGGTGTTCACGCATACAACAATAGTACAATAATTATGAATGATGGCGAAATCAGTGGTAACACTGCTACTAATATGGGTGGAGGCGTGGCTGTTAAAGTTAGTCCTAACACTTGGTGGCCTTCTACGTTTACTATGAACGGTGGCGAAATCAGCGGAAACACAACAAGCAATAGAGGTGGCGGCGTTTCAGTATGGCAATCGTTCTTTACAATGAATGATGGAAAAATTGACGGAAACACAGCAAACAACTACGGTGGCGGCGTATACAACTGGAACGTTTGGGAAGGATGGCCTACAGCGACAATTATAACAGGCGGCGAAATCACAAATAATACGGCAGGTCGTGATGGCGGTGGATTATTCAGTGCACAAAGAAGCGATATGAATAATTATTATGTACCTCTTTTAGCGACAGACTTTGCTCAAGCTACAATTGCAGCAGACGTAGTATTTAGCGGAAACAGTGCTCGTTTTGCAGTGCTTCCACATCCAAGTGCAGTAAACGTAGCAAATATTGCATCAACTAATACTTCGATTTTCGGAAACCTTATCAACAACTACGATGTCAACTTTGCACCATATGGCCTTGTGGAAGTTATATTCCAGCCAGGCAGCGGTGGTACATTGGCAGGAGGTTCTCCTGACGTAACAATCAGAGTGGCTAACGGTACTCCGATAAGTGAAGATTTTATCCCAGAAGTAATCGCAAACAATGGATTTGCACATATAGGATGGCGTTATGTAGACCAAGAATATGACACAGAAAATCTAGTGTGTGAAGACCTTGTAGGTAAAGAAGTAGAAGCTACAATAATATTTATCGCTCAGTGGGAAGAATCAGAATATGAGCCTGAAGGCGAAACTGAAACTGACAACAGAGACAGAGATAGAGATAGAGATAGAGACAGAAGCCCAGAAGGCGACGACAGCGGATATTATCCACTTCCACCACGTCAAACAGTAGTGCAAGGTGGCGGAGAAGAGCCTGTTCGCACCATCGTGCTTGACGATGAAGGAGTTCCTCTTGGTGAGATGGTATGGAATGAAGAAGCACAAGAATATGTAATGGTTTACTTCACAGAAGAAATCGTTCCACTTGGACTATTTGAAATTCCACAAACAGGACTATCAGGAAACACTCTAAGATGGCTACTGTTAGGATTCTCACTTATGATTTTGATGGTGCTTACTCCAGAAATAAGAAGAAGCGTTAGAGCTAGATTTAAAAAAGGTTCAGATGAACAAAATTGTTAAGAGTTCAATCACATAGAACAAAAAGCCCTGTGGTCATTGCGACTACAGGGCTTTTGCCTTTGTGTGAAGGCTATAGGTAACATCGTATTTTAATTTTCGATATTGTCTTCCCATATGAAAGGTGGTACACTTGTTAAATAATAACCATGTACAGTAAAAATACATAATAATCATACATTGACAGGAGGTAGTAAAAAATGAAAGAATTATTTGGTGATTTTGGTAAAAAAGTAGTAGAAAAAACTCAAGAGGCAACAGAAAAAGCGAAGCAGATGGCGGAATCTGTTAAGCTAAAATCTTTAATTTCTGATGAGGAGAAAACTATAAATTCCGCATACACACAGATTGGCAAAAGATGTTGTGAGATTCACAATGACGAGTCTGATCAGATTATTATGAACCAATTAGTAGAAATAAAAGATGCCCAAGAGAAAATCAAGGGCTACACAGAGCAGCTTAACCAGCTAAAAGGAACTATGAATTGTTCAAATTGCTCTGCGGAAATTGCAGCAGAAGCCGCTTTTTGTGCTTCTTGTGGAAACAAGATGAACTAAGATTAAACTATAAAAGCATGAATTCTAGGAGGAATCAAAATTGAGTAACTATCAAGATCCAGCATTAAAAGTAACTAGCCCTGATGTGGCATTAAAACTTCTAAAGGAAGGTAATGAAAGGTTTGTAGCAAATAACCTTGTGCCTCCAAATTACAAAGAATCTCTTGGCAAAACAGCAACGCAGCAAAGTCCTTTTGCTTCTATTTTGTCGTGTGCAGACAGCAGATGTGCACCTGAAATTTTCTTTGACCAAGGTATTGGGAATATTTTTGTTGTTAGAAACGCTGGCAATTTTGCTGATAGAGAAGCTGTCGGTTCTTTTCAGTTTGCTGCTGCTGTTCTTAAATCTCAAATCATAGTCGTTGTAGGTCATAGTGAGTGCGGTGCAGTATTTAATGCACATGCAGGAGCAAGCGGTCTACCTAAAGAGCTTCAAGGGATGCTCGATGATATTTCTGCTGTTGTTAAAACTGCAGATACCAAAGAGTGTGCAATCGGCGTAAACGTTTTGGCTCAAGTTGAAGCGTTAAGAAATGACCCTGCCATCAAAGCAACAGGAGTTCCTGTTTATGGTGCAGAATATGACGTGGCAACAGGCGTTGTCACATGGCTATAAAAATTCAAAATTAATACAATTAGAAATACGATTAAAAATAAAAGCCGATGGATGTGAACTTTGTTCAACCTCATCGGCTTTGTGATTTTCCTAATTAGCTTGTTTCTCTTTTGCAATAACTTTTCGCACGAGTAAGTTTGTAATTGTCATTACGACCATACCTGCTGCACAGATCATATAAACGGTATTAAAATTACCTGTAAGGTCAAAGACATGGCTTGCGATGGCAGGTGCTGCGATTCCCGCAAACCCAAACGCCATATACATGATGCCATAATTTGAGCTGTAATTTTTGATGCCGTATTGGTCTACTGTGATGGCTGGATATACGCTTAGTGTCGAACCAAAGCACAGGCCTGCCAAAGTTATTCCTAAAATAAGAAGAGGCAGTGTATTGTAAAAACCAAAGCCGAGCATGTTTACAAAATGCAAAGCGAAGACAATTACGAGAGTATTCGCCCAACCAATTTTATCTGATACTATACCACCTATTATCCTGCCGCCAGTATTTGTAAGTGCCATAAAAGCTACAAGTCCTGCGACAATAGCAGGGTCAGTAATCTGAGCTTGCAACGTCACGATTCCTGAAATATTTGCTATAACCATCTGTCCGATTGATACTGAGCAAAGGAACATGAAGAAAAGCATGTAGAATTTCTTTGTCGAAACCATCTCTCGCCATGTCTTATCAGGTGAAAATGTAGATGATATTTTAGGGTTCATATTTTTAGGCTCTTGCGGAATATAGCCCTCTGGTGGGCTTTTGATAAATTGTGCAAGAGGCACACTAATTATTATAGTTTTTATGCCCAAGATAATGAATGTAGCTTGTACTCCGAAGTTTTCAATAATTGCGGCTGTAATTGGCGCAAGATATAAAGAAGTAAGGCCGAAGCCACCTATTATCCATCCACTTACAAATCCTTTTCTTGATGGATGATACCATTTTAAAACCGTCGGCAAAAAGCTACTGTAACCAAGCCCAACGCCAACGCCTGTGATAAGTCCGAAGAAAAGTGCCACAAGAGCGGTGTTATCGCCAGCTAGTCCCGAAAGGATAAATCCTCCTCCGACCATGGCTCCGCCTAAAGTTCCTATGATGCGTGCAGGTATTACGACTTGCAAGCGCCCGCCGATAAGGTTTCCTGCTGCAAAACATATGATAGCTAGACTAAAAGGAAAGCCCGATTGCGTAGCTGTCCAGCCCCAATCGGACTCAAGTGTCCTCCTAATAATACTCCAGACATAAAGAACGCCGATACTTACCATATATATGGTTCCGGCGGTTAAGAGAGTGACTGCTTTTTTTTGTAATTTTTTTTCTTCCATAGAATTGCCTCCATTGTTGTATTCTAGCATCAATAATATTTCCAACTTGAAAAATATTTGTTTGCATTCGTAACTTAAGGAAAGTAAATTCAATGGAACAATTTTGACACTGAGACAGTCTAACATAAAAATCTTTCGCAATCAAGTAGAAAAAGCTCAAAAAAAAACGTTTTTTTCGAGTTTTTTTGACGAGTTGCAATTTATTTGGTATACTATTCACAAAATGGCATGGAGGTACTGATGGAATCAAAAAAAGTACTCATCATTGAAGATGAGCAGTCGATATCCGATATAGTTAAATTTAACCTCGTAAAAGAGGGGTTTGAGGTTGATACTGCTTTTAATGGTCTTGAGGGGATAAACAAAGCGCTTGAAGGAAACCCCGATTTAATTTTGCTTGATGTGATGCTTCCTTCTATGGATGGCTTTGAGGTTTGCAAAAAAATTAGAGAGACAAAAACAACGCCAATCGTGATGCTTACTGCAAAAGAAGAAGAAGTCGATAAGGTTCTTGGGCTTGAGCTTGGTGCTGACGATTACATAACGAAGCCTTTTGGCATGAGAGAGCTTATAGCTAGGATAAAAGCGAATATCAGAAGAACTGAGATAGTTGACAACCTTTCTGATGAGCCATCTGTCATACAGGCGTTTGGCAACTTGGAAATAGACATGAATCGCTACGAGGCAAGAAAAGGTGGCTCTCCTCTAGGACTTACGTTAAGAGAATTTGAACTACTAAAATATTTAGCTGAACGTGAGAACAAAGTTTTTTCAAGAGAACAACTTCTTGAAGAAGTTTGGGGTTATGAGTACTACGGCGACATTAGAACGGTTGACGTTACAATTAGAAGGCTAAGAGAAAAATTAGAAGATGATTCAAGCGAACCTCAATATATCATGACAAAGAGGGGAATCGGCTACTACTTTAGGAGACCTTAATGTTATTATCGCTTCTGAAGAAAACCTTTAACATAGCAATAAGATGGAAAATCGTAATGATTTACTGCCTACTTGTTTTTATTGCAATTACAATTATAGGCGTATCTATCATGCGTAATTTTGAGGATTATTATATAAATTCTGTACGGTCAAACTTAACAAATACAGTACAGGGTAGTACCCTTGTTTCTTTAAGTGGCATTAACGACCTTGAAAGTCATAGATCTGACATACAAAGACATATCGATTCCGCATGGGCGTGGGCGATACAAGAAGAAATTTTTATAATCGACAGCAATATGCAAATCATCGCATCAAACACCGAAAGTATAAATAACGCAGAAATTGACCGTCTTGATATAGACGCTATTTTGCGTGCTGTTGTTTTAGGGGAAAATGCGATGTCAAGGACTACCGTTACATGGCAACAGACAGTTATTCCTATCATGAATTTGGCGTTTCCTATTGTTCACAACGATGAGATAATAGGTGTTGTTTATGTTCGAACAGATATGAGCACGATATATGAGACTATAAGCAGGGCAAACAGAATTTTTATAAATGCTATTCCTTTTGCACTTCTTGTCACGATTTTGATGGGAATTTTGATATCAAAGACTATCACAGTTCCGATTCAAGAAATAACGCAAAAGGCGGCTGTAATGGCCGAGGGTGACTTTAGTCAGGAAATAGATGCGAAGTCAAAAGACGAAATCGGACAGCTTGCACTGATGTTTAACCAGCTTCGGATACAGCTCAGTGACAATATTTCCGCCATCGGCAACGAAAAAAGTAAGCTAGAAACAATTTTGAGATATATGGCAGACGGACTTGTGGCAGTTGACCTTTCTGGGCGTATTATTCATGCAAATCAAACTGCTATGCGAACACTCAAAATCAGACCTGAAGATATTGAAAATGCGACATACGATGAAATCGTTAGAAACTTTAACGATGAACTTGTTTTGGAAGTTTTATTAGAAAAATGTGAAACAGAGGCTGTAGCAGAAACGTTTAGCGCAAGCGGTGCAACATACGCTCTGCGTTATGACAGATTTAAAGACGAAAAAGGTGCAGACATCGGAATCATTATGATCATACAGGACATCACAGAACAACAAAAGATGGAAAACATGCAGACAGACTTTGTTGCAAACGTTTCACATGAGTTGAAGACGCCACTCACAACGATAAAGAGTTATGCCGAAACTTTGCTTGAAGGAGCACTTTCAGAAGAAGCAACAGCTAAGGACTTCATTTCAATAATAGATACAGAGGCAGATAGAATGAGCAGGCTCGTAAAAGAACTTCTGCAGCTTTCTAGACTTGACTACAAACAAGAAAAATGGTTCAAAAAAGAAATGAATTTAATACCTATTTTGAAAAAGTGCGTAGTCAACGTGGAACTTTTGGCAAAAGAGAAAAACCAGCATCTTAACTGCATCTTTACACAAGATGAAATCAGAGTTGTTATGGACAGAGATGGTATAGAGCAAGTTATTTTAAACATTTTGAGCAACTCGATAAAATACACTCGTGAAGGCGGTCGAGTAGATATTGATGCTTTTGTGACTGGTAAGAAGGCTCATATTGTCATAGCAGATAACGGTATCGGAATTCCTGAAAGTGAAATTTCGAGAGTATTTGAAAGATTTTTCCGCGTAGATAGAGCGCGCTCAAGGTCTATGGGCGGAACCGGTCTAGGTCTTGCTATCTCAAAACAAATTGTTGAGGACCACGACGGAACTATAGAAATCGCGAGTCGTGAAGGCAGAGGAACGAACGTAACCGTCACACTTCCGGCGGCAGTAACAAGAGGCGTGCGTGGAATTGAGTAAAAAGGATTGTTAAAAAAACAATAGTATGTTATATTTTAAGTGATAAGACGATAACACCGTAAAGAGTTTTGGTGAAAAGCGTATGTTTAAAAAGAGAAAAGCTCGCAGAAGTAGGGAATTCAACAAAAATAATAAGTTGATTGACTTTGAAAAAGCAAAGCAAGCACGTAAGGAAAAACGAGAAGCGATTGTTAAAGCCGAACAAGAAAAAAGAGCTAACGAAGAACCCTCTCCGCGAAAAGTCAGCAAGATGAATAGAAAGAGAAATCTTTATGCCGTTGCGATAGTAGCTATTGTAGCGATAATTTGCGTTTCTGCATATAATATACATTCTGCAAACAATGACCTCGAAGAAGCTATTGCAAATCGTGATAGGCTTCATGCAGAAATCGAAAGACTAGAGCATAGACTTTACCACATACATAGCCCTGAGTATATCGAACAGAGGGCTCGTGGAACTCTCAGAATGGTAATGCCAGGAGAGATACTCTTTATCATGCCAGAACCTCGCGACGAGTAGGGAAGCGTTATGATAACCATAAAAGAAATTATCGTTGTTGAAGGGCGTGACGATTCTGCGGCAATAAAGCGTTCAGTTAATGCCGAGACAATTGAAACGCACGGTTTCGGAATACGCAAAGAAATACTTACACAAATCGAAAAAGCATATCTAGAAAAAGGCATTATCATTTTTACTGATCCGGATTTTTCAGGTGAACAAATAAGAAAAAGACTAGAGGCGTACTTTCCAAAAGCGAAGCATGCGTATTTGATGTTATCTGATGCTGAAAAAAACGGCGATATAGGCGTCGAAAACGCACACCCAGACATAGTCATAGAAGCACTAAAAAAAGCCAAAGCAAGCTCTGAGGAGGCTTCTGAGACGTTTTCTTACGAAGACATACAAAGGTTAGGGCTTGTCGGCGATGAAAATGCGACTCAAAAGAGAGCTGAGATAGGCAAGGCACTTGGCATAGGATATGGCAATGCCAAAGCTTTTTTAAACAAGCTAAATAAATACGGCATTACAATGGAGGAACTAAATGAAATTATACTCGCCAACAGTCATAACGGCACTTAAAGAAAAACATGGCTTTAAAATATCTAAGAGTCTGGGACAAAATTTTTTGACAGACCAAAATATAATCGACAAGATAGTTGAAGGTGCAGAGGTTTGCGATGAAGACCTTGTAATAGAAATAGGTCCAGGTATGGGCGTTCTGACTATGGCACTTGCAGAGCAGGCTGGCAAAGTCATTGCTGTAGAAATCGACAGAAATTTGATCCCTATTTTGTCAGATACATTAAAAGAATACGATAATATTGAGATTATACAAGGCGATATATTAAAGCAAAATTTAAACGATATAATTCAGCAGCATTTGACAGCATCAGGCAAGGATGATTTTAAAACAGAAAATGTAAAAATAGTGGGAAATCTCCCGTATTATATTACAACGCCTGTAATTATGAAAATTCTTGAAGAAAAAACAAAAGCTAAAAGCCTTACTGTGATGATGCAAAAAGAAGTCGCAGAGCGCATAAATGCAAAAGCAGGTACAAAGGCGTATGGGGCGATTACTGTGGCAATAAATTATTATTGCACAGTTCATCATGTTTCAGATGTAAGTCGCACTGTTTTTTATCCAAAACCAAATGTTGATTCGCAGGTGTTAAGGCTTGACATAAGAGAAACTCCGCCTGTTAGCCTGATTGACGATAGTGTTTTTTTTGCTTGCATTAAAGCAGGATTTGGACAAAGAAGGAAAACATTGCTTAATTCGTTAACTGGCATAAACGGTCTTGATAAGAGTGCGGCGTTGGAAGTTCTGCAAAATGCAGGAATTGACCCTATGCGTAGGGCAGAAACGCTCAATATAGAAGAATTTGCAACTCTTGCAAATTGTGTTGCAAACTATAAACAATAAAATATAACATACTACCCATTTAAGCAATCAGGCTCGGATAAGTAATGATTGCTATGCAATCATACTATTATAAGTTCCGAGGTGATTGTTAAACGGGTAGTATGTAGTATAAATATAAATTGATTATAAGTAATCGCAAATAATTTGCAATAATCTTAATAAAGTAAAGGAGAAGTGGGAATGTATCAGGTTAAAAGACAAGAGGATTTGGAAAAGAATTATCAGCTTATGGTGTATATGGCGAAGCGTGTGCTTTCTGATGACGATGATGTTATCGCAAGTCTCTCAAATTTGGCGGCAGTATTAAATGGATATCTTGACAAAATTAATTGGGTAGGATTTTACATTATGAAAGACGGTGGGTTAGTGTTAGGACCGTTTCAGGGACTTCCAGCGTGTATTCGTATAGACGTAGGCAAAGGCGTTTGTGGTACGGCTGTTGCACAGCGAAAAACCCAAGTTGTTGATGACGTACATAAATTCCCTGGGCATATCGCTTGTGACTCTGCATCGAACTCTGAAATAGTTATACCTATTTTCAAAAACGATGAAGTGTTTGGTGTGCTTGATGTTGATAGCCCAGAATTTAGTCGCTTTGGCGAACTTGAACAAAAGTATTTGGCAGAAGTATGTGAGCTGCTTAAAGCTCATTTGGAAAAGAACGCATAAAAAGTCATAATTGAAATTAAAGCAGCTCATACTATTTACTTCTGCAATCAGGCTCGGATATTTAGCAATAATTATCAAGTAATTATTGCACTATTGGATGGGTTCCGAGGTGATTGCATCAGCAAACACTATGAGCTGTATAATATTTTAAATGTAAATATGTAAATATTAAATATATAACTACATCATTTTCAAATCGTTAATTACTAATTCGAATTCTGCGTCGAGGAATGCAGCGGCTCTGCGGCACATGAGCATACGAATGAGGAATATTTCAAAGTAATCGGTAACTTGGCAAACGTTGATATCGATATCAAGGCAAAGTTTTACACTCATGCCGCTTTCTTTCTTTTCGACTGTTAGCTCTGCACGCTCAACAGCGTAGTTTACGCGGTCGTGGATGTCGGTCATGATGGTTTCCATGCATGTTTCTTGTACTCTAGAGCGGCGTACATCCGATTTATCGGCTAATATGAGTGCAGCGGTAACAGCATTGACCGGCTTGCCTGTTTCTTCGTCGTGGTTTCCTATTGCACTACAAATTATGCCTATGTCTTCATAGGAAATGTTATGCTTTTCAAGGATGTTTCTTGCAATTCCAGCCCCTGTAAGTGCGTGATAAGCTCTATTTATCATGTTGCCTATGTCATGCATAAATCCTGCTATCTTTGCTAGTTCAACAGTTTCATCAGGATATCCAAATGCTTTTAAAATAGAACCTGCTGTCTCCGCTGTTTTTGTAACATGCGGAAAAGAATGTTCAGTAAAGCCCATAGCGGTAAGTACATTATTACCTGCTGTTATATAAGCTCTAACTTGTTCGTCGTTTTTTATTGTATTGTATAGACTTGACATGTTTTTATCCTCCATTTATGCATTTCATTATTGCATCTACATTTTTTTCAACATTATCTGTGACATCAATCGAAGAATCACTATATTTTTCATACAAAGGAAGTCTAGTTTCATACATCTTTTGCAAAGTAGCAATGTCTTTTGAAAGAGGCCTGCCATCTGTCGCAAGGTCTTCAAGTTCTCGCTTTATAAAAACAATCACAGAATTTTGCATAAGTGCATCCATATTATCTTTTCTTAGTATAACGCCGCCACCAGTAGCAATCACTAGTTTTTTTTGCTTGGCATATTCTTTTACTGTAAAAGTTTCCATGTTTCTAAAGACTGATTCACCGTGATTGGCAAAAATTTCAGGGATAGGGATGCCCGCATTTGTAGTGATCACATCATCAAGGTCGATAAATTCTTTGTCGAGTCTCTTTGCAAGTTGTCTTCCTATCGTGCTTTTTCCCGAACCAGGCATACCTATCAGAACGATATTTCTCACAGAAGAAAGTAGCCAACTAATAACTTCTTCATTTCGATGTTCGTAGTCTTTGCCTGTAAACAAGCTTGCTGCTTTCGTTGCCTGTGCGACAAGCATAGGAAGTCCGTTAGAATAAGGAATACCGTATTCTTTGGCACGAAGTAGTAGATTTGTGAGGAGAGGGTTGTAAATTACATCCAAGACACCTTCACACTTTTCAAACTTATCAAGCTCTAAAATACGCTCACCAATATTAGGGAAAGTACCTACAGGAGTTGTATTTATGATAATTTCGGCATCGTAATCAGCAGAATAATCATGAGCTCTACTGGCTACAGAAACTTCTCTTGCCCCTTCGTCAGATGCACATTTTTGAACTGTAAGGCTTGTGCCACCAGCACCAATAATCAAAACCTTCTTGTCTCTTAGAGAAATTCCGCATCTACGCATCATGTACATAAAACCATCGTAATCTGTGTTTGTGCCAATCAGCTTACCATCTTTCTTGTATACAGTATTCACCGCCCCTATGCTTTCTGCGATTTCAGAAAGTTCATTGCAAAAAGGCATGACAGCTTTTTTATACGGAACTGTAATATTAAGTCCATCAAAATTTTTATTTGCCATGTAGTTTTCAAACTGAGCATTATCAAAGCTAAAAAGCTCGTACTTATAATCTCCAAGTTTTTCATGTATTAGCTTAGAAAAACTATACGACAAATTTTCGCCAATTAATCCATATGTCATAACTTCACCTTTCGAGATAGTATAGTAATATTATACATTATGATAGGGGTTATCATCAACAAAAACCAAAATATTGCGTTGACGAAAGATATAACTTATGGTATCTTAAATGCAATTTGGAAAAAATAAAAGATGGGTTGGAGTAAAAGTTAATGAGCAATAAAGAGTTAATGAAGCTTACGCTTGCCGAGGCATCAGAATTAATCGAGAAAAAAATCATTTCCCCAGTTGAACTCACAAGGGTTTACTTAGATAGAATTGAGGAAACAGAAGAAGAACTTAACAGTTTTATTAAAATTTATAGAGAAGAAGCGATTACTATTGCGGAAAGTCTGGAGAAAATGCAATTAGCTGGACACTTTCTTGGGCCTTTGCACGGACTTCCGATGGCGTTAAAAGATAACTGTGCAGAAAAAGGAAAACCCAATCCTGCAGGCAGTAAAGTGTTAGAAAATTATATAGCACAAAAAGATGCCGATGTAACAAAGCGTCTAAAGGCCGCAGGGGGGATAATAATTGGCAGAGCTAATATGCATGAACTTGCGTGTGGTATAACGAATGACAATCCGCACTATGGAGTGTCTAAAAATCCATGGGATAAATCACGCTTTACCGCTGGTTCGAGCGGTGGGTCAGGTGCGTCTGTTGCAAATGGAACGTCACTTTGTGCAATTGGAACTGACACAGGAAGTTCCATACGAACACCAGCAGCAATCAATGGAGTTGTCGGTATGCGTCCAACTTTTGGCACAGTAAGCACAGAAGGTATCGTTCCACTATCCTTAACTTTTGATACATGTGGACCACTCACAAGAACGGTACGCGATAATGCCATTATGCTTGGCGTGCTTACAGGAGCAGAGTACACGGATTTAGAGTATGATGCAAAGAACTTTAGAATAGGTATCATGCCAGATATACTTTTCAAACAAGATGAGCCAGATGTTATAAAAGCGGTAAAAGAAGCATTTGAGTTTTACAAAAGTTTAGGTGCGGAGGTTATAGAATTTCGCTCGGAGCATTTAGAAAGATGCAAAACAGCGACAATTATCAACACTATTACAAGTGTAGAAGCGGCTACATGGCATCAGCAATTGATAAAGGAACATGCTGAGGACTATGGGATTGACTGTAGAGAATATATACAGGCGGGAGAATCACTTTCGGCAGTAGCGTATCTCAATGCAGAAAAAAACCGACAGCTACTTAAACAAGAACTCCTTGAAGCGTTTAAGACAATTGACTTTTTCCTAATGCCGACGGTACCATTTACAGCGTTACCTATTGGAAACTATGACCTTACCATAAACGGAAAAGCTATCGACTTTCTTGATGTCAGCTTAACATACACTTCTATTGCTTCTATTTCTGAGCTTCCGGCAATAAGCGTGCCTTGCGGGCTTGATTCAAAAGGATTACCGATAGGCCTTATGCTAATGGGTAAGCCACTTGGCGAGGCAATGCTATATCGTGCAGCGGCAGCAATCGAAAACAAAGTAAGGATTTTTGAAAAGCTCCCTGCGGTAAGATGATTTTATTATTGAAATTGCGGGCTTGCCACGCAATGACGGCATTAACAACATAAAAACTGGCGGAGAATTAACTCCGCCAATTTAAGTTTTTGGTTTTATGATTCAACTCCAACAATTTGGCATTGAACCTTTATAACATTATTTTAGATAAACAATGTTTTTAGCAACCTGTGCCAGTAGCTTCGTTTTCAGGACCTTCGCCTTTACCGCCTACAACGCCACCTTGCTGATAGTTTTCAACTTGCTCTTTAGTTTTAGTAGGAACTACTTGGAATGCGATAGCAAGTCCAATTGCTATAACGATTCCAGTAACGATTCCAACTGGTAGAGGAAGCTGGAAGCCTTCTGGTGCAACGACAATGTAAGACGTTACGATAAGTGTCATGAATGTTGCTGGTACATAAGCAATCCAGTAAGGTCTACCGTAAATTTTTAGGTAAACAGCACCTGTCCAAAGTGCGATAGTTGCTAATGTTTGATTTGACCAAGCAAAGTATCTCCAAATAACTGCGAAGTCTACCCAGAAGGTTAGAACAACAGCAATTACAAACAGAGGAATTGCAAGGACAAAACGGTTCATAACTGGCTTTTGATTCATCTTGATTTGGTCAGCAAGAATCATACGACAAGCTCTAAACGCTGTGTCACCAGATGTGATAGGAAGAAGTACAACGCCTATTACAGCGATTACTCCAAAGATTGGTCCTAATAAGTCCATACTAACCGTTGATACTACAACAGGTGCAGCTCCTGCGTCAGCAAGACCTTGAAGAGAACCGAAGTGGTGCATTGCTACAGCCGCCCAAATCATTGCGATAAGACCCTCGATAATCATTGAACCATGGAAGACACGAAGACCAACTCTTTCAGACTTGATACAACGTGCCATGATTGGCGCCTGTGTCGCATGGAATCCGGAAATCGCTCCGCACGCAATGGTTATAAACAGGAATGGGAATATCTGCATTCCACGAGGATTTACGTTAGCTAACGTAGCCTCTGGCATATCAGCCCAGTTATTGTTTACAAACATCATGATTGCGATACCAACTGCTGATAAAATCATGATGATACCCAGCACCGGATAAATTCTACCGATAATTTGATTGATAGGAGTAACGGTAGCGATAATGTAGTAAAGAATAATTACGATTACTGCGATTTGGAAGAACTGATCGTCTCCACTAAATAAACTTCGCAGGATGTTTGCTGGACTTGCAATAAATACAGTTCCAACTAGAACTAGTAGTACCATAGAGAATCCAGTCATGATGTACTTAGGATATCTACCAAGGTATCTTCCAACTAGGTCTGAAACGTTTGCTCCGTTGTTACGTACAGAAAGCATTCCCGCAAGATAGTCATGCGTAGCTCCAGCAAATATACAACCTAAAACAATCCAGATAAATGCCCAGTATCCCCAAAGTGCTCCTGCAATAGCACCAAAGATAGGACCTGTGCCCGCAATAGATACAGCTTGGATTAGCATGGCTTTTTGCCAGCTAAGAGGTACGAAGTCAACGCCATCTGGATTTCTCATAGCCGGAGTAGGCTCATCAGTTATTCCAAAACATCTTTCGACCACTTTTCCATAAGTAAAAAATGCGGTAATTAAAAGTGCAACACCAATAAGAAAAAATATCATAAATTTTCTCCTTTCTATATTTTTTAGCTAAACAAGATGCTACTTTTGTCATTATGACAGAAATATTATCGTCTGTCAATTATTTATCAAAGCATTAGTCAATCTTTTTTTAATTTTCTGTTAATTTTAACAAACCTTTAAAATTAAACCTAAAAGACCCTTTACTTGACAAAACGATGTTACTAAAACAAAACTGGCGAAGTTTCCCTTCGCCAGTTCTCGTCATTGCGGACTTGATTCGCAATCTCAATCATAATGTTTTTTTTTAATTATGGCTTGTGGTTTTTCTGTGGCTGGGGAAGGAAATGCTTATTGGTGGAACACCAACAGCAGCACGCTTTATATTACAGCATCTCGACCAACATTTTTTAATACGGCCTTATTATGAATGTCAAGGATTTCCATATTAAGTGCTCTTATTTTTTCACCTATATCTCCAAAAGCATGGAGTTCTTTGTTTCGATAATGAACAAATTCTTGATGCTTGATGTTTAACATATCTGGATTTTCTAAATATGGGATATATTTTGTCGCATATTCAGCATAATCTTGGTCTGCTTGAGAGATAATCTCTGCAATTTTATCCGGTGCTGCTCGGATGATATGATTAAGCTTATGAAGAACCTCTTGCATTTCCGGCAAATGTAAGGACGTTTGGATTTTACGGTCTTGTTGTAGTTCCAATCCACGCCTAATAGTGTCCTGTAGACTTTTATCTGAAGTATCTCTAAAGCTAAACTGCGCTTCATTGCCACTTAACTCAGCTTCAGTTTTCATAAGCTTCGCACTCTCGCGTGCGCTAACTGTTTTAACAAGTCCCTCACGGAAAATGGCGTTTAACTCCTCAAGTGTCTCATAGGTTATAGGCGTTTCAAATTTAAGTATCTCGGCAATAAAGTCCTCTTGTACTTTTTTTCTATTACGTTGCTCAGGTGTTAACTTCGGTTTAAAAAACGGCATATAATCTACCTGCTTTCTTCAATCGTATTGCAATTCCATAATATATAAATACCACCGTCCATGCAAGACAATGGAAGCTCCTCGTAGAAAACGATTCTACTTCGGCAGCTTGTTTCCGGAATTATTATTTTGCAATAGCCTTATTTTAATACATACAATGTCTACAAACTGGTTCAGTATAGGCTATTTCTTCTTCCATGGCAATAGTTTGGTACCCAAACGCAGAAAATTGGCCCCCAACGTAGTTTCGTCCGGCACTACATACGTAAAAATAGACAGCGGATGTCATGATATTGGAAAACATTCAAATCATAATCAAAATGCTTACTTATTACGTTGCTATTCCCCAATTGCCAACCGCAAATCAATAATGCCATATGCTCCATTGTATTTTGCGAATGCTGTATAGCCATCGATGCGAATAAAATGCTCGAACACAAATGGAAGTATGGGAACACCGTTTTTGTCTACTGCGCCCCAACTGCCATCCATGCGCACTGCAAATAGATTATCATGTAACTTTACATAACCGTTGCAATCTAGCGATATGCGTTGGAAAATGCGCAACGTACCATTGCGTAGTATATAAATTTCCTCGGTCACCACACAAAAATCCGTATGGCGAACCGAATAATTTTAACCTTCTAAAGTATGGCATACTAAATTTAAAAAGTCAATTAAGTCCGCCCGCACAGCGGGCGGTTTGTTCTGCCCCTATAAGGGGCTTTTGCCTGCTGCATCTCAAGATGCACTGAATGGGTTGCCAACTGCACATCTTTTTCCCATTTGGCTCTAAAGAGCCTTTTTACTTATGT
>Ga0123355_10001858_pt1 | contig 29615 bp, 24 predicted proteins | sample TergutEmb28metaG_3_FD_89872 | JGI IMG/M metagenome (GOLD analysis project Ga0123355, IMG submission 89872) | Embiratermes neotenicus P1 segment gut microbial communities from Petit-Saut dam, French Guiana - Emb289 P1 | ecosystem: Host-associated > Arthropoda: Insects > Digestive system > Gut ... | reverse complement strand
GTCATATCAAACAGTTTGCAACTTTGGTCTACGTAGGCGAAATTTTTACGCCATGCGGCAATGCTTACGCTATCCGACGATGTGCCGCCCAATGTCATGCCAAGTTGTTTACGCTCATAAAAACCGACAAGAATACGCAAAATCGTGGACTTGCCCGAACCTGAATGACCAACAAAGGCAACCGTTTCACCGACATTGATATCCAAGTTGATATCATGCAGGGTATTTTGTTCGGCATTTTGGTATTTGAAGTTTAACCCTCTGATGTGCAAAGCAGAACCGTCAAAATCTAAACTCCCTTTATCCTCGGAAGTAGGGGCATTGTCGATAATTGCAAAAATCCTTTTTGCGGCTTCAATCGGCGGTTGCATATTTGCCACCGCTTCGCCGATACCTCCCATTTCGCTAGAAATTCTTTCAAACAGCGGCAAAATAAGAAGCAAGGCAGGGAAATCTAATTGCCCTGTCGCCACAAGCCAACCACCAAAACCAAATGTAACTATCAAAGCAAACCAACCTTGTATTGTAGTAAAAAGCCGTTGCCACATAGAAATAAAAGCCCGACGAAAATCCAGTATCATTATTGCATTCATACGGTCGCTTGCAGAGTCCAAAGTCTTTTCTTGCATATTGAATGCTCGGATTGACATAGCACCTTGAAAAATATCACTCATTCCCTTTACTGCCTCGGCGTTTGCTTCAAGTCTTTTTCTACCGATTTGGGCTATAGGTTTTACGAAACGACTTTGTGCAAAATATGCAAAAAAACCCAGACCTATGGCGGCTAATCCCATACGCCAGTCAATAATAAATAGAGTCACCGAAGACAGAACTCCTGCAATTATAGGACTTAAAATCGGAGATAGTGCATTTGCAAAAATATCTGATGCATTATCGGCATCCGTGTTGATTGAGGCTACTCCTTCGCCGCTATGGCTTGATTGGCTCGTTTCTAACCCCCTTTGCATAAAAGAGCGGAACAGTTTTTGTTTTAAGTCCATCTGTGCAATTAATTTTGCACGGAGATAAAGAAACCTGCCAAGGCCGACTAAAGACAAAAGCCCCACAAAAACACCTAAAGCAATTAAAGTGCCGGCTATAACTGCTGTTGTATTTCCAGCAATAGCGCCTGTCATTATATTACTGCCAACAAGACCGATTACAAAGCTAAAGACAAAAGCCTGAGAATTGGACAAGAATATGCCTATACAATAGGGAAACATGTAAGGACGCATGAAGGCAAACATTTTTTTGATATAAGTCATACAATCTGCCCTCCTTCCATTGTAATAATCGTGTCGCAGAAATCCCTAGCGGCGATGCGATGTGCCACCATTATTACCGTTTTATCTTTTGTCGCATTTTCAAGGCTTTTTAATATTTCACCTTCGGTTATTGGGTCAAGGGCGGATGTGGCTTCGTCGAAGAGAATTATCGGGGCATCTTTATAAAATGCCCTTGCCATTGCTATGCGCTGCCGCTGGCCGCCAGATATGTTTTCGGAAGATTCGGAGAGTATGCTGTCAAATTTATTGGGCAAACTGTTGATAAAGTCCAATATTCCCGCATCCTGGCAGGCCTTTTCGAGCTTAACTTGCTCTTGCGATGTAATTACTGCTTTGCCAGTGATATTCTCACAAACAGATACAGGAAATAAAAAGGAATCTTGAGGCACGTAAGCGAAGGAATCCCGAAGGGCATACTTGCCGATTTTTGCCGTGTCGTTGCCCAAAACGCTTATCTTACCGCTTCTAGGTTCATACAATCCCAGCAACAACTTGAGCATCGTAGACTTGCCAGAGCCCGACCCGCCTACAATAGCTACCTTCGCATATTGCGATATTTCAAGAGACACATTATGTAATACGTCTGATGTGTCTTCGGTATAAGCAAAGGTTATGCCCTCAAAAGCAACAGCTGTCTTGCCGCTTATGACAAGGCTTTGATTGTTTCCAATGTTTTCCGCTTCACCTGTCATGGTCTCATTTAGCCGCATGGTTCCCGCTTTTTTTATACCTATTCTGCCTATTATATCAGCCAAACTCATTAGCACACTGGCAGCCATAATGCCAATTCCTGTATAGACAATATACTCCGAAATAAGCATATTGCCATTGGCTACCGCAAGTCCCGATGCAATAAGCAGAAATATCAGAGGCAAAGATGAAAATACCATTCCTGCTAAAACAAGCGTGGAATATAAGCGCGCCATACGCACAGCTACAGCAAAGTATTTCTTATATGCGGTGGTATAGCGACTTTCCATTTCATCTTCAAGATTATATGATATGACCGTTGCGGCATTTTGTAAAGAATCATTAACAATTGCATTAAAACCATCGCGTGCCTCATTGACTTTTCGTGAGGTTTTTTGGATAGGTATAGAAATGACTATCTGGGCCAATGCAAAAACAGGGAGGGAGACGACAAATATAAGAGTGTACAGCCAGTGAAAATAGAACATATATCCAAGTATGACTACAACCAACAAAAGATTATAAATCAATGAAAGCATGCTGACGCTAACAAACTCAACAGCTTGAGGTAAATCATTTGCAAAAATAGAAAGCTTTTGACCACTGCTTGCTTTTTCGAGCTTGGCAAAAGGTTGGTGCAATAGAAATTTAGCAAAATTAACTCGGAGGTTATACCCAACTTTTCCAGCAAAGCGCTCTAATAACAATGCGTCCAGCGCGGAAAAAACAGCCCTCACGCCTACAACGGCAGTCAATATAATCAAAAATCTGAATATAGCTGCTGTATCGAACTCGTAGGCGGATTGCCCCATCTCACCAGTAATAATCTGTGTTATTACATATGTGGCGGGTATGAGCAATGATATTGCAATGTAGAACAAGAAGAATCGTATATGTGGAATCTTGTTTTTCTTTAGAGTTGTAAAGAAAGTCTTCATTTTATTTCAATCCTCTCACATTGTAGTAGACTTCACCTGAAATAAGTTGAATCTGCATATTGCTCCCCCGATTAAATCTTGAAGCATCTTGCTGATAATTTTGCCCCGTGGACTGTGTCGGTGCCTCCTAGCCGCGGAACAAAATTCCGCAGTAATCCTGCTTCACGATTTAATCGGGGGAGCAATAGCTTATGTTCATATTATATGCATCATGGCTTTTCGTGCCAAAAGTTAATTTTTGTTTTGGGGCACGTCAATCTAATTCAGTAATTCCGTTGAACTACTGGGTTTATTAATTCCACGGGATAGAGTTCACAAGGTCGTCACCTAACGATAAGTACTTAAATTAAGAGGAATTTCAGTTAATTCAAGTAACAACTCGTGGCGATTTAATATACAGTTCCTAACACAGACACTGATTAAAGGCTTGATTTGCAATTACAGCATTCGCCTTTGGTGGGAAGTGCTTCTACATCGCGTCCGCCGGCTACATTTTCTAGATCACTATCAGACATCACTTCGCCTGTTAGTGAAAAATCTAAAACATTAATGCTGTGATCTTCCGGCAGTGTTTCTCCCGCAATTCTTTCAATTACTGCAACGGTGTTTTCCATCAATTCATTCCTGAATTGCTCATCCATTGCTGCTTGTTTTTTTACTTCTGCGTAAACTTCAGCGATTTTTTGGTTTGTCCATGCCATGTTTAATTCTCCTTTCGACAATTTACCTTTTTAGTTTTTGTACACTATTGATCAGCTAGGCCACGTGAACCCTATCCCTTGGAATTATTCAGAAATTACTTAAATAATTATTTATAAAAGAATAATTAAAGCTGTACATTTATATATTCGCAGTAGACACCAATCATACGTTCCACCATAAAAGACATTTTATACAACTTGTCATTTGGACGTAATTGAAATCAACCCCCCGACTTTACTATGCACAGCAACTAGTTGCTCTCACTTACCGTGCATGACCTTTCTGTTAATGATTAGTTTGTGAGTAACCTATTGAATTATCGTTGAACTGTTGAGTTTAATAATTCCATGGGATAGGGCTCACAAGGTCGTCGTCTAACTATAAATACTTAAATTAAAGGAATATCGGTTAAGTCAAGCAACAACTTGTGGCGATTTAGTCATCAGTTCCATACACATACATTGCTTTATAAACTTGCTTCGGCATTACAGCATCTGTCTTTGGCGGGAAGTGCTTCTACATCGCGTCCGCCGGCTATATTTTCTAGATCACTATCAGACATTACTTCGCCTGTTAGTGAAAAATCTAGAATATTAATGCTGTGATCTTCCGGCAATGGTTCTCCCGCAATTCTTTCAATTACTGCAACGGTGTTTTCCATCAATTCATTCTTGAATTGCTCATCCATTGCTGCTTGTTTTTTTACTTCTGCGTAAACTTCAGCGATTTTTTGGTTTGTCCATGCCATGTCTAGTTCTCCTTTCGGCAATTTGCCTTTTTAATTTTACACGCTACTGAACAGCAGGCCACGTGAACCCTATCCCTTGGAATTATTAACGGGCGTACTTTAGTAACAATATGGAGTTATTTACTTAAGGCTGTGCATTTTTATGCTCATAATAGATTTCCAGAAGCTCTTCTACATTCCCCTTAAAGGGCAAACAAGTATCCCTTTTTTTATTATCTCGTTTATTTTGCAAACGTACTCTATGACATCCGCCATCGCACACGGGAAAGTAAGAGCATTTCACACATCGCTCATCTTCTAAATACGAAGCACCAATCATACGTTCTGCTATTGAGGACGTATTCCATTTATCTGGTTCGCCAACCATACCTATTGCATCTTCTTCCCTGCCCAACTCTGCTAAACACTTATATACCTCGCCGTCAGGACCAACCATATAAGAATTTCGTTGAGTCATAATGCAACTGCCAACTAATGGTCTGCGTGGAATTATTGGAAAGTTGTTAATACCATAATCTCTTGCTATACCAGCAAAAAACTTCCCTTTTTCATATGAATTGCAAAACATATCATTCTCCGGGTTGTCATCGTCATATACAAACGCCGTAAAAATAAATACGGCTTTGTCTGGGGATTTTGGATACCTGTTACGAAAAAGTTCAAAATACTTTGAATACTCTCCCTTGTTTTGTTTATCTATATTTATACGTATTTGGAGGGAGCCCTTCCAGCTGGAATTCATTAAATTATCCATATTTTCGATTATCTTATCATAAGTAGCACCACCACCAACTAAAAACCGACGTTTATCATGCGATTCCTTCAACCCGTCAATAGTTATCTGTACAAATGTAATTCCCAACTCATTTAATGAGCCAATTACATCTGGAGTAAGCAAATAACCGTTTGTAATCAAGGAGCTAGTGTATTCTTTTCCTAATCCTCGTACTTTTTCGCTTAGGCTTCGCATTCTTTCAGGCTCCAGCAATGGCTCACCACCATACCATTCGATATGCACCCTATTGACCGCATTGCGGCTTTTAATAAACTCTATTATTTTTTTCTCGGTTTCATCCGACATTTTAGAAGGAGTCCTGTTTTTTTCATAGCAATATTCACAGGCAAAATTACACTCTCTCGTAGGCGCAATAGCTAATGATAAACCAGCCCCTCTGTAATTAAATGTGAGCCTCTTCAATTTCAGAGTGTCAACCAAATCATCATCGCCCCCGTTTTCAACAAGAAACCCGCCTAATCTTAATTTAAAATACAAATCTGGGCTATCGGAAAAATCCATATCCGGATTATCCCTAGCCCTTTTTACCACTTTCGCAGTTTTTTCATCCATTTGGACAAATGAATTTGATCCGCAGTTAAATAAGAGCCACCCATTTCTCTTTGATTCAAACATTAAATTAAATCTTGACCATTCCATTACCGCACTTCCTTTCTTTTAATTTGTCCGGATTAACGTGTAATCCGGTTTCTGTAAATCCATATGCAAATTGCACCGAAAAAAACTGTAATCAATTACAGGATTTAACCAATTTTGTACAAATTTCTCCATTTGATGGTTACCTGTCGCTACTCCAAACCCAAAATATTCATATGAAGACATAATTACATCAATCGCATACGATGAAAACGAATGCCCCATCATACGCCCCCTTTCTTCTGGGTACATATAAAAACACTGTATATCCACCTCGTTATCGCAAACCTTTTTGCAAATTATCCAGCCCATTGGCTTTAGCGTGTTATTTCCGTCATTTCTGACAAGAACCAAAGATGTTTGTTCGTCAGGAATAGAACGGCTGTCCTCTTTTTCAATAAATGGAGAAAGATAGTTTTTATCCTGTTGGTCATGCCCTTCCCTTTCGCGTATTTTAGCTTTCAAGTTTTCGCCGCATTCAGGCCAGGGTAGCACGGTGTATCCACGCTCAGCACAAATATGTGGACGATAAAATCTTGAATTCCTTTTTATTCGTTCCAAATTCGCTGACTTGATTTTAATGTGTTTTGAATTAACTATCTTCCCAACTTGGCAAAAGGGGATGCCGGACAAAATATTGGGGCGCAAATCCCTTTCGCCTTCCTTCATCGTGTATCTCCACACAGCTTTTTTTACCCCTGCGATCATAACACTTTCCAGCACAAAACTAAGCAGATATACTACTGATGTGTGCGTGCGGTATTCTTTTTTGACGTGAAGGACATGAAGATGAAAAGCACCTTCCCCATGTGGCGCAACACCATAAGCAATTCCAATTCGCTCATGCTCCTCTTTCAATTCAACGACAAATCTTTTATATTTATCTTCTTCTAATAGAAACGGTGGAAGCGTGCGGCTATGCAACAACTCCTCAGCTAAGGCTTTTATTTCTCCAGTTTTAACGATCAACTTCGCATTAAGCATACATGTTATTCTCCTTTGCTTTCATTGCTTTGCTATGAGCATTTTTTGCTCATAATGTATTTCTAGCAGTTCTTTGGCGTGATTTTTCAAGTACGAGCATGTATCTCTCTTTCCATTATCCCGTCTATTGTACATCCGCATCTTAGGACATCCGCCATCGCACACCGGAAAAAAGAAGCATTTTTGGCATGCTTCATCTTCTAAATATGACGCTCCGACCATGCCTTCTGCTATCAGTGCGGTGTTCCAACCTGTGAAAGAGTTAATACTTCCAATGATATCACGTTCTTTTCCTACATCGTTCCAGCACTTATATAGTTCGCCATCCGGACCAACAACATAAGCATCTCTTGCGGTTAACACACATCCCCCTAATTTGATCTGTGGGAAAATAGAAAGAGCTTTGATATTATGATTTTGAGCCATTTCAATTAAAAAATTCCCTTTGGCATCAGAGTTAAAATAGCAACCAATATCAGGATTGGCATCGTCGTGAACAAATCCAGGGTAGATCGTTATTTTTTTGATAAATTTGTCAGGATATCTTTCTTTAATGAAATTGTAAATCGTTGCAAACTCATTGCTGTTAGAAGCGTCTATATTTACACGTATGTTAAGACAACCATCCCAATCAGAGTTCATTAATGCATCTATATTCTCCAATATTTTACTATATGTGTCGCCTCCGCCAATTAAGAATCTGCGTTTATTATGAGTCTCTTTAGAACCATCAATAGTTATTTGCATTGTCGTGATTTTATGCTCATTCAAAACTTGAATTATTTCAGGGGTAAGGCAATAACCATTTGTGACCATATTTGAATGATAGTTCAATCCAAGAGCAGCTATTTTTTTAGTTATGCTTTTGATTCTTTCAAACTCCAACAGGGGTTCGCCCCCATACCAAGTTAGGTATGCATTGGTAATCGAGTTGTGCTTTTGGACAAATTGGATTAACTTATTTTCTGTTTCATCAGACATTTTGGACGAAATGCGATTATGTTGGTAACAATACTTACAAGCGAAATTACATTCTTTAGTAGGTGCAATGATCAGCGATAATTTATTGCCTGCATAGTTTGATGTAAGTCTTCTCATCTTAAGTATACGGATTAAGTCATCGTCTTTTCCGTCTTCAATAAGAAACCCGGCAAACCTCAATTTCATATACAAGTCCGGGGTATCGGAAAAATCCATATTAGGACTTCTCTTAAGTTCCTTAATAAAATCTACTATATCATCGTTTATTTGCACAAAGGAGTTAGAGCCGGAATTGTATAAAAGCCAACCATTACGCTTTGACTCAAAAAGCAGATTGTACCGCGACCATTCCATGGTTAATCCTCTAGGCGTTGCCGCTCTACCAGTTCTGCAAACCTACCGTTAAGTGCCATTAATTCATCATAAGTGCCATCTTCGAATATATGCCCTTTTTCAAGCATAATAATCCTGTCGCATTGACGGATTGTGGATAACCTATGTGCTATGACAATACGGGTACATTTGAGCTTATCCAATGAATCTGAAACATGTTTTTGTGTGATATTGTCTAGAGCAGATGTTGCTTCGTCCAAGAGAAGTATTTTGGGCTTTGGAGCGAGGGCACGAGCGATAAGTAAACGTTGTTTTTGACCTCCAGATAAACTCCCCACGCCATCAGTTGCTAAAGTGTGCATACCCATGGGCATGGCGCGGATATCATCGGCTATCCCAGCCATTTCTGCTGCTTCCCAGGCTTCATCCATCGTGAGCCATGGAGCAGATATGGTAATATTTTCGTAAATTGAACCGGTCATGAGGGTACCGTTTTGAATTACGCAACCAATAGACTTGCGCAGGGATTTTAGGTCTATGCCCTTCATATCAAAGGCATCATAATAAATTGCTCCCTTCTGAGGTTTTTCAAAACCCAGCAAAAGTCGTAACAGTGTGGACTTGCCACAACCGGAAGCTCCTACTATCGCTACGTATTGGCCTCGATTGATTTTTAACGATAAATTATCCAATACAAAGGGCATATCGTCATCATAACGAAATGATATATTGTTTATATCTATGGTTCCAGAGAGACGTTCCTGCATCTTTTTGCCTACAGAAGTTTCCGGCTCTGCATCCATTATGGGTTTTGCCATGTCCAGTACAGGTTTTATGGAGGCAATGGTTGTGGAAACGGAAGTTAGGGACATAATTGCCCCGGACGCCAAGCCATATGAGGCGGCAAAAGCCATATATTCCGCAACAGATATATTAACGGAGGCGGCTATAGCAAATAGTATTACAGCCCCAACCATTGATACTGAAACAGATAAAACAGGAGCAATTCTCATGTAAACAGGTGGCGTAAAGGTTAGAGTAGCGTTTTCGGAATATTTTTTTGCCCATTTGGAAAAGGCGCGGCGTTCGCTTCCGGATAGTTTAATTTTTTGCACACCGGAGATCAAAGAGAATACAAGGCCGTTAAGTTTCGCGGCACCCTCCATCTGCTTTCTGGAAACCCCGATAGATATCAACGAGTTTGCTATTGCTATACCGATACTAATCGCAATAATAAGCAGAGCCGGGACTGCCAAGGCTGGCGTTAATACGGCAATCTGTCCTATATATATGAGGGAGAAAAGACTGGCAAGCCCAGTTCCAAAGATAACCTGTATCAAGATACCGCATAGGGAGGCCAGGCTAGACAACCTTTGGGCAATTTCACCGGATGTGTATTCTTTAAAAAAAGCAGGGGGCAGAGAAAGCAGCCTGCCCATGGCAGCTGACTGCACGGCCATTTCAGTTTTTGTAGTGATACGGGCGTGGATAATATTTTGTGTCACCCTGATCAGCATCGTTGATATGGTAGCTCCAACCAGTAAAAAGGATATGGCAAAAAGCTGCGTAACTTCTCCGGACGGGATTATATGGCCAAATAGTAGTTGATTGGCATAAGGAATAAATAGCCCCAATAGAGTAACAGCAAGCACAGTGGATACAATAATCACATAATCCGAAATAGCTAAGGTTCGTACCATGTATAAAAGCAAATCTCTAATGCCGATTTTGCGTGTGGGTAATGGATTATAGAAGCAATAAGCATCCATTTTTATCTCTTTGGCGATTTTACTGTTCACCTTAACCCGCTTGTTGAGTTCATGGTCAAAATATGTGTACCCGGACGATTTACCGGGAAGTAAAGCAATAACTTGCCCTTTTTCAGTTTGTCCTAGCAGAGGGCCGATTCCATCCTTGTACCAACTCCCCGTCAACTCCACCATTCGGCGCATAATACCTGAAGGATGCAGGAAAAATTCCAGTTGGTCGTCTACTGATTCAATATGGTTTGGCAATTCTTCGGGTACAACATGATAAAATTTCAAGATTTCTTCTATGGCATTTTTGGCTGTAACCCTGTTTGATAAAAAAGTCTCAGCCTGACGCCTATGCCCCATTATTACAGAGGCCAGATGGACGAAGCTCTCTTCAAAAGCATCTTGGTCATTTTTAATTCTGGCTGTAATTTGATCACTGTACAAGCCCATGGATTTACCTCTCTTTACTTACTCAGTGGTAACGAGCCTAGTGTAAAAGCCGTTTTTTTGGATCAATTCATCGTGGGTTCCCCGTTCCACAACAGTACCCTTGTCTAACACAATAATTTCATCGCAATCTCGGATGGTGGAGAGTCGGTGCGCAATAATTATGCATGTAATACCTCGGTCGCGGATGGCATTGGCTACATCAAATTCTGTTTTGGCATCCAAGGCACTGGTGGCTTCGTCCATAATAAGGATGGCTGGGTCGCTGGCCAAAGCCCGGGCTATTTCCAGCCGTTGCCGCTGTCCGCCGGAGAAATTTTTGCCCCCCTCAGCCATCATGTGCTTGTACCCGTCCGAACGCTGGAGGATGTCATGATGGATGCCTGCATCCCGGCAGGCCAGTATGGCCTCAAAGTCTTCTATAGAATTATCCCAGAGCTTTATATTGTCAGAGATGGTATCCTCAAAGATAGTAATGTCCTGATCCACAACCGCCACAGAACTTGTAAATACGTTGCGGTCAATTTCTGATATTGGAGTGTCATCAAAAAGGATATCTCCTTGCCAAGGGCTATATAATCCGGAAATCAATTTGTTTAAGGTGGATTTTCCACAGCCGCTGGGGCCAACAAAAGCCACAGATGAACCGGCTTTTACTGTCATGTTAAAATCGTTGATCAACGGCTGAACGAGCTTATTGTAGCCAAAAGAAACGCCTTTAAGCTCAATATTGCCGGTGAGCTTATCAAAATCTTCAAAATTGTCGGCAATCTCGTTTTTCATGCCATCAGGCTTGCATTTGAACACGTCCTCCACACGCTCCATGGTTACTCGCATTTCTTGTATACACTGGGAAGCCTCTATAAATGACTTTACCGGATCTGTGAATGCCATCAGAAAACCTTGGAAAGCTAAGAGCATTCCGGCGGTAAATGATCCTGTCAAAATTAAATATGCACCGGTAATCAGGATGGCGATTTGCGCAACAGAAGATATAAGCTCCGGAATCGCCCCCAAATAGACGTTGGTTTTGATAAAATCAACTCGAGACCTGTTTACAGCGGCTCTTATGCCCGCCCATTGCTCAAAGAATCCATTTTCTGCCCCAGATGATTTTATGGTTTCAATCATCTTTATGCCACCAAGAGTAAGCCCTCCAAGCCTGCCTTCATCCCTCATTTGGGTTCGGGTGATATTTATGCGTCTTTTTGAAATAACTCTAGCCATTAACATATTGACCACAACAGCAAACAAGCCGATGGATGTCAGTATCAAGCTGTAACGAATCATTATCACAAAATAGAGGATGGTCAATATAAAATTTAGAAAAAGGGGAGCCAATTTGGAAATCAAGGTTTCCGCAATTGCCTCGTTATATTTGAGCCGCCCAGAAATATCTCCAGCCATACGTTGGGAAAAGAAGTTTACAGGCAGTCTCAAGATATGCCACAAAAATGTGGAATTCGCTACAATAGCCAATTTCCCTCGTATTTTAAGCAAATACAAGGCGTTTATTATGGAAACAATAAAAAAAGCCCCTGCAAGGCCGAGCATTCCTAACATTAATGGTGTAAGCCAATCGGGATTGTGCCCCGTCAAAATCCTGTCCAGAAAAACCCTGGACATCACAAGATTGATGATGCCAATCAGTGATGTGAGAAACATAGTAAATACCACAAAGAAAACAGGTACAGCCGTTCCTTTTAAGCGCGAACGTGCAAACTTCATGACGCTTTCAGGGCGGCCTTCGGGAATAAAATTTTCTCCGGGTTCAAAGGCCATATATACCCCGGTAAACGACCTGTCAAATATCTCCATAGGCACTTTGGTTTCGCCGCTTGCTGGGTCATTAATGAAGGCATGCTTATCCGAAAAACCGGTAAGTACAACAAAATGATTATAATTCCAATGGATAATACAAGGTAATGGAGCTTTTTTTACAGTTGCTACACCGCCTTTAAATCCTTTAGCGGTGAAACCATAATTTCTTGCCGCCATTAACATAAACTTGGCAGTGGAACCATCTCTGCTTACCGCACAATCTTCGCGGATCTTTTCTAGAGGGATCCACTTTTTATAATAAGCCAAAACCATAGCAAGGGATGCAGCCCCACACTCTAGCATTTCCATTTGCATGATTACGGGGACTTTTACACGTCTTTTTGTCATATCAATGTCACCTGCCAATTAAAAACTCAATGGGTCTAATTCCTTCTGGCAGTTCATAAGTCACACTCCATACTAAGGTAGCAACGAGCATCACAGCAATTGCACCTAAAACAATCCATATGCTGGGATTCGATATCTTGATGTAGTCATTTAGCTTTTCAGGAGAAGACATTCTCTCCAAATTGTCCTTGCGGAAAATATTTTTTTTCTCACTCATAAACTTTGCTCCCCCAATCAGAAAAATCTATTCAGTTGCATTCGAAATCAATAAATTTCTCAACAAACAAGATATTATTGCCATTTTCATACCTATATACCTGCTTATCAGTAAGTTTTTTGGAAAGGGTGATGCCCAATCCGCCAATTTTTCGCTCTGAGATGTGCGTGGTCAAATCTGCTGCCTGGTGCTCAAGCGGATTGTATGGTTTACCTTCATCACGAAACTCCATTGTTATTTTGTTTTGGTCTGGAAATAAACAAATCCTTAAAACAAATGTACCAGGGATATCATCATAGGCATAACTAAAAATATTGAAAGCAAGCTCCTCACCTACAAGAGTTAGTTGCTGTGAGACACGGGGGTTGCCTATATCTTTTACACACAATTCAACAAAATTCATAACCCTGTCCATGTTATTTGTTTTTGTTAGCACTTCCATTGCGTATTTTGACATTTCCATTTCAAACTCCTGCATATGCCCCTCCCTGAATCAATTGGATGTCGTAAATTCAATAAAATCAGATATCCCACACATGTCAAGCACCTCTGCCACATCATCGCATACATCTTCTATAATAATGGTCATTCCAGGTGCAATTTTCTGTTGGGCAAAAATAATGGCACGTATCCCTGCACTGGAAAGATAAGTGAGTTCATTGCACTCGAATACAATTGTTGAGATATCCTTCCCCTTTAGTAGAGTAAGCGACTCCATCAACACGGGTGCTCGCGCAAAATCCAACTTACCTACAAGAGTTATACGGGTTTCTTTTCCTTCTACAATGATAAAAGCCACAGTATTCACATCCTTTTCGCGTTTTATAAATTTATTGTTCTATCGACAATGCGAGCATCGCAATATCATCAAACTGGGGAGCGCCGTCTGCAAAATTGTCTATTTCTGATTTAAGATAATCAAGAATACTGAATGGAGTTGCATTAGATACATTTGTTAAAGAAACAAGAAGGCGCTCTTGACCATATAAAATGGCCTCAAGGTTATTGGCTTCGGTTACACCATCGGTATATAAGAACAATAGATCGCCACGATCCAGTTGAAGCTCTTCCTGCACGTATTTTGTTCCTATCATTCCTGCTAGCATCAGGCCTCTTCGCGTTTTCAAATACTCACAAGATCCATCACGTTTCTTAACAATCGGGGGGTTGTGTCCCGCATTTACATAAATAACTTTTCTGGTACTGATTTGAAGAATCCCTAGCCATGCCGTTACAAACATTGCATTTTCGTTACCTTCACAAAGTTGATTGCTTACGTTTGCAAAAACATTTTTAGGGTCTTCGCCGCTCCTGGCGCAATTATTAATCAATGTTTTTGTAGTAACCATAAATAAAGCAGCAGGAATACCCTTACCAGAAACATCACCAATAACTATGCAAAGATGGTCATTATCAATCAGGAAGAAATCATAAAAGTCCCCACCAATTTCTTTTGCTGATTGCATAGTAGCATATATTTTAAACTCATCCCGCTCTGGAAAAGCAGGAAAATTTTGGGGAAGTATGTCTGATTGAATTTGCCTGGCTACATTCAACTCAGTAGCAATCCGTTCGTTTTCGGACATGACTGCCGTCAAATGGTCTATATATGCATCTATATCTAAGGCCATTTGCTTAAAAGCCTGCGCCAATATTCCGGCTTCACTAAGATTTCCATTTTTGTTACTTATTAGTTTTTCGCATTCTGCAATGATGGTGGTACTTTCTTTCCTTTCCTTATCATCGCTAATGTAATTTCTTGCGACTTTTGTTATTGTTTCCACTGGAATCGTAATGTTTTTTTCACAATACCTCAAAAAAGCAATGGCAATCACATAAAACCCAAGTAAGTTGATGGCTACGTACATATAAATTCGCATCCACATGGTGACAGGGTCGGCTATAGCATAAGATAACTCAACAACTACAAAAATTCCGATTAACAATCCTGAAATTATGCTGGCCAACAAAAAAATCAGCACCATTCGCTCATTCATTGAAAGACTCATTTTGCTGAATTTTAGTTTATATATGCTTACGGCAACAATTATAGGTATACCAAGAACAATACAAAATACAAAATTGTTCAACAGCAACATCAGTGTTGTTGTTGAGACAAAAGAACTAATACCTAAGCTCTGCATTATAGAACCAAGAAAACTCGAAGTAATTATTGCATTAATGGAAACAATAATGATATAGCGGAGTACAAAATTTGACTTGTTTAACCTGATAGGTTGCAAAGGCTTTTTCTTCAGTTCATTAAAAGCACGCCACATCAAAAGAGGCAAGATACCATACGTACATTGTGCAACAAATCCTAATATAATCATAAGCGGAGCATATCCTGACACAATGTCCGCTATAAGGTTTCCTAAAACACAACCTAAAACTCCAAAAGGGCCAAAAACCAGCCCCAATACAGGAGGTAAGGCGCTGGGGCGTATCCCCATCACTGACATTACGTTGAAAAATTCACGAAATAGCATTGTTGTGATAAAAAATACTATTGTAGTAAGAATTGTGATTTTTAAATTACTTGATGAAAATTTACTACTTTTATTTTTTTTCATGCAACTACTCACTTTTTTTCCATTAATATTTGCCCTATCCTATCCAACAGATACAAATCTTTTGATTATGGTACGGAGAGTGTTTGCATAATTAAATACTGTATGCATACTGTGAAACGATAGTTATTCCATATAAAAGCATCTGTTTGAAGGTGCAGAGCAGCATAACTTAGACTATAACATCCACATTAATGAATTTTACTTACAATCTCCAACCCAACTGTAATTTCTCGCACATCACCAAGAATAGAAGCTTCGATAGTCGCTAACATCTTATGGCGATTCACTTTCTTTATCGACCCTTCAAGCCCAATCATTGGACCTTCGGTTATTACGATGGAGGTTCCTTTGATATAGCCTTGCGACATCTCTACACAATGTTCCTCATTCAGGAACTTGTCCAAAAAAGCACGATCTGTTTCTTGCATTTCAAAAGAAGAATCCATATGACTGTTGTCATATCGTAACAATTTTAAAGCATCCTCCGTGCGAGAAATATATGGTTTTATTTGCAAATAAAAATCTAATCCATTCATCTCAGATTCAAGAAAAACATATCCTGGAATCCAACGTCTTTTTTCCGAAAGAACTACACTGGCTTTTCTGAAGCGAGCATCAAACATCGGCACAAATGGTATCAATCCATCAATACGCCAATGTCTAGAAATTATACCTGCTACCTCGTGTTCACGTCCTGTCATAACAAACAACGCATACCATGCCATATTCTACTCCTGTATTCAAGAAAAGGCAAACCTCTGGCCTTTCATGCACTATATGAACCAAGTACACTACCCATAACCGATGTATGCTCCCTGCCTCTATCACCACGACCCACCGATGAAATGACTTACAACAAGTGCTTTTAAGTTCGATAACTTCCTTTGTTTTTAAGACATGTTATGATAAAAATATACAAAGCACAAGTGCGCAACGGTTGAATTTCAAATTCAACCGTTGCGCACTTGTGATGAATAGATGTTAATAATATTATATCACAAAATAAACCTGTATCAACCCTAGTTATCTCTAAAATACTATTTCTATTTTGAAATCATTGCTTTGCTACGCGAACAATCGTGTGTTTGCATCGATAGTTTACCTGCGGTAAACCGCTGTCTGCTTTACGCGCACATTCGCGCCTATCCGCGAAGCAATGATATATGTTAAATTGGAAACAGTATAAAGTGGTACAGGCTAAATAAAAAATGGGAGTGTGTTCTTAAATGAAGAAATTTTTAGTTGCTTTATGTCTTACTGTTTTGTCAGCTTCGGTGATTTTTACAAGTGTAGTGCTAATTAGTGCGGCGGCTTACGAAGTTCAAGAAGAAGTAGCTTCTCCTTTTAATATACTTCCCGACAAGCCTAAAGAAAAATAATTTTCCATGCAATCAAACTCAACATGAAAATGTTCTTTAACGTAATCTAAAGTTATTTTTGCGCTTTTAGCGCCACCATACTCAGCAAATATGACCAAACCATAGAAAGCCAATGCGAAAAAAGGAAGGCTTTCTTTTTTTTGCCCTAATTCAAGCATATCACAAGCACGGTTTATTGCAAAACCTGACAAGTTTCTTAGTCGGTCATGCTTTTGTGCTAACATTTCACCTTTATCAATGACTTTAAGTGCTTTTTTGTATTGTTTGCTAAGGCCCAAGTACTTAGAGTAGTTGTATAAAACAGTTTCATACATTCGCACCTTCTCGTCCTCATCAACAATATAGGTGTCCATGGCTTTGGCTAAGTTCTTGTACATTCTCATACCACGTTTCCGCGATTTATCACTTTCTTGGCTTGCATAATATCCTGCCAACTGATTGATGAGTACAATTTCATAGTAGCTCAAACGATATGTGGCTAAACCTTTTTCGTCAAAGTTTGGCAAAGTAATGGCCAAAGCTTTATGCAGCATCTCCAGATATTTTTCTGTTTTCCCATCTTTGCCAAATATTATCGTTGCCTTTGCGCACAAAACAAATTGCAACTTTAAGTTTAACTCGTTGCTATCTTCTGTATCAACCTTTAGCGAATCCAATAATTCTTCTGCCTCGTCGTATTTATTAAGAATAATCAAAGTACTGACTTTATCTCGTATTTCTCTTTCTTCAAAGTCTTCGAAGGATGGAAATAATGTAAGATAAAGGTTTATATGCCGCCCTAAGCGTTGCATTATCGCTTCCAAGTGATATATGTTTGCCGATATGGTGCCTTTTTCAATTTTTGATAAATTATTTACGGAGCATATACCTTTGCAAAGTTGTCCTTGGCTCATATTTGCATCTTTGCGTAAATTACGAATAAAGTCCCCAATACTTTTGCAAACAATTGGCTTGCCGTAAGTTTTAGGGGTTGGTAACGTAGGCAATAAATCCAAGGATTCGACGCTATAAGTTTCAAAGGTTATACCAAATGTTTCCTTTGCCATAGTTAATACACGATTAGCCTGCTCCTTTTTATGCAATAATGCGTAGCCAAAATAAGCACATTGCAGCAAGCTACGACACCACTCTGTATGGTCAAGTTTTGAAAGACAAATAGCAAGGTTAAGTAGAAAATCCGGCACATGTTTACCATGGTTACATCTACAAGATGTGTGATAGCCATCTATGCAAATGTCTACTGCTTGACGATAATCACCATTTTGCATAAGTAATAAAGCAAGGGATAGCTGTACAGGTGTTAACTTCTTCTCTTTTGACTCCGTATCAATAAGTGTATTAACCAAGCCAAAAAGAACTTTTTTTAGTAGCACGATTGCAGTTGTTAATGCACCATCGGTCGCATAAATTAAAGCTAATGAGTGTATAAGTGCCGATTCCTCTAAATACATTAGAGTGGGGTCAAAGTCAGTTTCATCAAAGTCTGCATAGGTTATATCCATTGCTTCGCGAATGAGGGGTAAAATTTCGTGAGATGACTTACCTAATTGCATATACAATTGTACTTTCAAACTCAAAAGAAGTTGCAGGTTACAACCCCTTTGGAAACTTTCATGGGTTCCTAGTATGGCAACTTGGTCTTCTGCAATTTTGAGTGACTGCGGGATATCATAGTGCTCAATCATACGCCTAATCTCATCTCTTTTGGCGTATAGTGTTGTGGTTTCCACTTCTAAAAAAGGTAGAAAAAAGTGCACTATGTCTATATCAAGCGCAGCAAATAAAGCCTCTAGTGTTTTCAACTTTGGTTTATATATATGATCTTCTAAGCGTTGTAACGATATGCTTAGTGTTGTGTTTTTATTAACTTCATTTAACAGACCTTCTCTTGTCCAATTTTTGCGCATACGCATTTTGTTAACAATGTAACCGGGCAATAGGCTTAACATAATGAACTCACTCCGTTAATAAACATTAGCTATAGACTTCTTCCGAAATTAGTTTTCAGTGTATTTTTGAGCAAAATGACGGACGACAGACAGGGAACGCGAATGTGGCATGTACAAGTAATTTCCAACATTTTATTGCACTTATGCGATTATATCACACCCAATTACCCATGAACAATAGAAAAGTGAAATCTAACGAAAAATGGACAAAAAAAATCTTTGAGGTCTGGTTTACCAGACCCTACCTTGGTTTCCGACGAGAGACCCTAATCATCTTTACACTAAGCCAAGAATGTCGTATGGCTTATTCCCAACAGCCCAATCGCAAAAAAGAACACCACCATAGAAACACTCGAAACAAGACTTGCGGCGCTAACAACAGGTATGGCTATGAGTGAAGAGACGGTTGCCAAATTATATGCTTTTCGTGAATGGGATAAGTTAGATGTGGAGGTTGTGGATTGTTTGATTAACTGCGTACTTATTCATAGCGATAAGGACATAGAGATTGCCTGGAATGACTGCATTGGTTAAAGCCTGGTAATGAAAAACACGCATGGGAGTATTATTACTCCTGTGCGTGTTTTTCGTTCGTAATAAAATTAATAATCTCGGTTACGAAATCTCTTGAAAAATTTGTTGGTTCTTAGTTGACACATTCGTGTGGTTATTTTAACCTCAACACCCAAATGCCCATGTTTAACAATTTATTCCAATTTTTCTCCCCGCAAGTTTTTCGATAAAGTACCTATCATGGGAAATAAACAGCAATGTCCCCTTAAACTCCAAAAGGGCTTCTTCTAAAATCTCCCGTGATACGATATCGATATGGTTGGTAGGCTCGTCCAGTATAAGGAAGTTCACATTTTTTTGTATTAGTATTGCCAGCTTTAGCAGAACCTTTTCGCCGCCGGATAAGCTGCCAACGCGTTTGAAAACGGAATCACCCACAAAATAATATTTCGCAAGTATATGCCGCGCCTGGCCTTCCAGGCAAACTACTTCCTGCCTAAAGGTATCTACAATGCTGGCTTTATCGTTTGAGAAGGTGATTTCTTGAGGGATAAACCCAATATTTACAGATGGCCCAAGTTTTATGCTACCAGATTGGGGCTGTAACGCGCCTAAAACAAGTTTGAACAAGGTCGATTTACCCGCACCGTTAGGGCCATGTATACATACTTTTTCACCATAGTAGATGTTCATATCAAAGTGGTCAAAAATGGTATTATCCCTGTAGGCAAAGCACATGTCTTTTACAACAAGCACGTCTTTGCTTCCCCTTTCTGTGTTAAAGGTTAGGGGAAGTTTTATTTCTTTCGGCCTTGGGTCTTCCAAAACTTCCATTTTCTCCAGACGTTTTTCAAGCTCCTTGGCTTTGATAAAAAATTTCTCGTTATCGCCTTCGTTGCCCCATTGCCTGTATCGCTTGATGGCGGCTTCCATGGCTTCTATTTTGCGCTGCTGTGTTTTGTATTCGCTAAATTCCTGAATCAGACGCCGTTCCTTTTCCTCTACATGGTAGGAATAGTTGCCGTTGTAAACGTCGCATATGCCGCTTTCTACTAAAATGGTTTTGGTGGTGGTTTTGTCTAGGAAATAACGGTCGTGGGATATCATGAGTACCGTGCCGTGATATTTCGCTAAAAAAACCTCCAGCCATTCCAGCATGTTTATGTCTAAGTGGTTGGTTGGCTCGTCCAGCAGCAAGATATCCGGTTTGTTTAGCAACAAGGCCGCCAGTTTAACAATGGTTTTTTCGCCGCCGCTCAAGTTATTGAATGGTGTATCCAATAGTGGCTGCAACTTAAAACCATTTACAATTTTGTTAAACTCTTCGTCGATGGAATAGCCTTCCAGGGCGGTAAATTCGTCTTGCAAGCGTGAATACTCCCGCAGCAGTTTATCAATGTTGGAATCGTCTGTCGCCATTTCAATTTCTAGCTGGCGCAACCGCTTTTCGATTGCAAACACCTCTGCAAAGGCTTCCTTAAGGACGCCTTCTGCGGTTAGACTGCTGGTGGTTGTTTTATGAATTTGCTCCAAGTATCCGATACTTGCGCCTTTTCTTATGGAAACTGTGCCTTTATCCGGCTGCTCTTTGCCCAAAATTAAATTGAACAACGTAGTTTTGCCGGCGCCGTTTCTGCCAACAAGCCCTACGTGTTCCCCTGTGTAAATTTCGAAGTTGGCATCCTTTAGCACAGGGTTAAACCCAAAAGTTTTGTAAATGGAACTGACTGCAATTTCTATCATAATGTCTCTCTCCTTGAGTAAAATTTTTGTAAAATTTAATCAAGGCTCGAGATTTGAGGCGATTACCTCCGCACAACACCTTTAGTTATTGTAAAAGTGTATCGCCATAGTTCAAACATCGAACCTTGTACGGAGTGCAACATGGCCAGTTCTAATCCGGTTAAAGGATAGAAACATAAAGACCACCCCTTTCTGTTGTGAGTGTTTGCATTGTAGCATATATGTGGTATTTAAGTCTATTCGGCATATTATTAGCCAAGTGGGATAGCGTGATACTCCCCATTTAACAAGTCCACCTGTAGAATAGCATTCCGCTCTACATGTTTGCCCGTCAAAATTTTTACGCACTCTGCGCACTGTATAGACGCCACGGCGGAAGCCGTAAACGGCAAATTGCCTAATTCCTTTTCTATTCCACGCTCTGCCTTTACATCGCCAAAAATTTTTTCAAGCGTATCATCTCCGGGGAACACACAAGCCACTTGCCCGTACCAGCCCGCAATGCTCCCATGAACCATGGGAATATTCAAATCTGCGCAGGCCTTTGCAAGCATCAGCCGTGTTTGTATATTGTCTAGTGCGTCAATGACTACATCATGTTCTGCTAATATTTCCTGTGCGTTGTGCTCTGTCAGTTTTTCTTTTACGCTGGTTATAGCCACGTCTGAGTTTACCTTGGCAATACGCCCTACCGCCGCATCAACTTTGTAGTTGCCAAGCAGAGATTCCTCAGAAAAAAGCTGCCGGTTCAAATTATTAGGCTCAAACACATCGTAGTCTACAATGGTTATGCTTAAAACGCCTATGCGTGCCAGAATTTCTACTACATATCCGCCCAAGCCGCCAACACCAACAACGCACACTTTTGCATGGTGTAATTTCAAAACATCCTCTACAGACAGCGCGTTTACATTCCGCTCGTAGCGTGCTTTTAACACATTACTCAATGATAACAACCTCCCCGCAGTTTTCGGCGGTGTAGCCGCCCAGCTTCTTTAATTTTTCGCGGAATGTTGCGGATTTTAGATGTTGGATAAACAGCTGTATATATGCGTTGTCTAGCGTATCCGCGTAAATGGCAAAATCGTAATCTTCTACGCCAATTGGCACAAAGTCTAGGCCACATGCCAGCGCCGCAGACATGATGCCAAGCCCCGCATCCGCGCCGCCGCTTGAAATAATACCGCCAACATTCATGTGTGTAGACGCTTCGCGGCCGTAGCCGTTTATATATTCCGGTGCGATATTGGCAAGCCGCATCTTGTAGTCCAGAAACATTCGCGTACCAGTGCCGCGGCTGCGGTTTACATAGCGGCACCGCGTTAAATCCGCAACACCGGCTATATTTAGTGGGTTGCCTTTTGCCACCATAATCCCTTGTATCCGCTTTACACCCTTGATCAACGCCATCTTTTTACCCGCAAAAATGTGCTGAATGATATTTACATTGTAATTGCCGCTTGCTTCGTCCAAATAATGAATAGGCGCAAGGTGACATTCCTTGTTTTTGAGTGCCATAAGCCCGCCCATTGTGCCAACATGCGCGCTCGACAGGTTTACTTGCCCGCCAAGCAAATCTGCCAATATGTCCATGATAATATCGTGGCTGCCAATGGATATCACGGTTTTTTCCAAGTCGCTCATGTTGCGCAACAGGGAGACCGCAACAGTGGTGCCGGCTTCCAGGCCCTCAAGCGCTTGGTTAATGATGCAAAAGCCGTCTGCCCTAACCAAGCTCATGCCAGCCCCAGCCCCGCGCGGAAGTGGTGTGGCTATAAACTTACTGCCAATTTTGCCAAGCTTAACCCGCACAAATTCTTTGTGTTTTATGGAAGATATAAGGCGCTTGGTTAGTGTTGCTTCCACAACTATGCTAGGCTCCGGCTCCAAGCCCTGTAAGTGTCTGATTACCGGCGATACTATATTTTTGTACACAATGTAAGCGGATACGGGGTATCCCGGCACGCCAATTACCGGCTTGCCATCAATGATGGCTAAAATAGCGGGTTTCCCGGGTTTTATTGCAATGCCATGGGCAATAACCTCGCCAAGTTCTTCTATCATTTTTTTTGTGTAATCGTCACGCCCTGCGCTTGTTCCGGAGCATAGCAAAACCATATCGCAATTGGCCACGGCCTCTGCAAGCGTTTTGCGTAAGTCTTCTTTAATATCCGGTATTATGGGAAAGCGGTGCGGTTCGCAGCCTTCTTCTTTTATTAAGCCCTCCAGCATCCGCGAGTTGGATTCGATGATGCTGCCCAGTTTAACTTCGCTGCCTGGCTCAATCAGTTCCGACCCTGTAGGAATAATGGCAATCTTTGGTGCGGCCTTAACAGAAATTTCGGTTATCCCGCCGGATAACAGCGCACCAATATCAACTGGTAGAATTTTTCTGCCAGTTGGTAAAATCAATTCGCCTTTGACGATATCTTCCCCAATGGTGCGGATGTGCTGGTAGCTTGTAGCCGCTTTGCGTATGACTGCGTTGCCGTCATCTAACCGCTGAATATCTTCTACCATAATAACGGCGTCGTAGGGCGGCATGACTGGGTCGCCCGTATCTACGTCTGTGAAATCCTGGCCGCGCTTTAATGTAGTAGGGGAGATATCGCGTGTGCCTTTTGTGTGCCCGGACACAACTGCAATGCCGTCCATTGCGGCGCAATCGTATAGCGGGGAATTGTTTGCGGCAAAAACCGCTTCCGACGTGATAAGCCCTAAAGCAGCAATTACCGGAACGTGTTTGCTTTTTTCCGCAAATGGCTGAAGCCGTGAGGTGTATTTTTCTAAGGCGTCGTCTATGCTTATGTTTTCCAGGTATATGTTTGGCATTGTGTTTACTCCTTTGCAAAGTGATATTCCACCGGCAAAAGTTCTGCAAGCCGCTGTAACATAAATAAATCTGCCGGGCGTTTGGCGGCGTTTTTTACGGTGCTAAGCTCGGTGGCTAATATGGGTTGGCCAATATTTAACGTGTATGTGCAAAAAGGGTTGAGCCTGGATTTAGCATGCAAACTGTGCGGAATAACCCCCACAGGGACAAAATCCGTCTGCTCAAGCAGCTTTGCCCGGCGGATGCCAACGAGTATAAGCGAAATGGTTGAAAGAATGCCATCGCCGGATTCCGCTTGAGCTGGATTTGAAAAGATATAACGCTGGCGGGTTGCCTGCTGTGCAACTACCGCAGTGCCGCCATTGGCTAAAGCCTTTGTAAACTCGGCGATATAATTTGACATAAATGCAGTCTGTATGCTTGAAGCCTGGCTTTCGGAGCCAAGGCGCTTAGCCGTTTCTGGCGTTAGGATGGGAACAATGTTAATGCCAATTTTAAGCAGTTTTGAGCGGTAACGGCAGATACTTTCGAACCAAGGCAGGTTTACCGGTACAACAATTTCGCGGCCCGGGTATAAGTCTAGCGCGTATAAAATGGCGCAGAGCGGGTCGTTTAAGGTAGGGTGATTGATTACAATGACTTGCCCGCACTTTGATGGGGCCAATGGATGGCCCTTTATACTAAACGGAAAGAAAAAGCGGGCAAGCCTTATTGCGGCGATTCTTCGGCGGTGCCAGACATTTGGGTTGGATTGTGCGCGGAAAAGAGCGATTGGATTAAAGATTAAAAATAGCATCAACCGGCTAACAAAGCCAGTTATCGCTATCTTCCGCTTCAGAATGCGGCCGGGTTTCCCTAGGGTTAGCAATACAGACCTGCCGCGTTCCATGTCCATAATAAGTGATGATGCATATGATGATTTAGTTATCATATGAAATCACCCGTTCCCAACAATAACAAAGTTCTGTTTCCAGCCACAAATCCATATCAGACACTCTATAAGCCCACCAGCCGTATGGCTCTCCACATGGCCATAAGTATTTGCGCCACTCATACATTATATCTTCGAGAGGCTTGCCGAATATGTTGTATGCCAAATTCCTTTGGTTCCGCACCGTAGCATTAGAAATAAAGTATAAAAACTGCTCGGCAGGAAAATTACGGTATAGATATACGATAAAACTGCCCGCATCTTCATATGTCCACTGGGTTCTTCCGAATGTGGGTTCTGTACCCATTGTAAATAAAAAATAAAACCCTTCAGCTAAAAGTGTATAAAAATGAAGGCAATCTAAAGTAATGGCATAGTAAAAATCGTACACCTGAAGATAATCGATAAAGTCAAAATAACGCTCACGAAATAGGCTTTCGCCCGCCATAGCAAGCCCTTCTGTTATCCAAACCGGAGTAACTTCGGCTATTTGTAAATGAATAGCATGAACAACTTCATGGGTAAGAATATATAACCCATAGCTCGCATTTGTTAAAATCGCAATACCCGGCATTCCAAAATTCCCATAAAGCTCCCAGTCTTCACCAAATCTATCCGCGTCGCTTTGGAATATCCTGATAAATTCCGAATTCTGGCTGCAAAATGGATTTAGCTCAACTGTTACCCTGCCAGGCTCATCAAATTCCAGCCAGTTCCTTACAAACAAAATGGAAGCATCCATATACCGGTTAAAGGCATTCACTTGTTCCCATGGCCATGCATACCCATGCTCGATATAATTATACATTCCGTAGGGTGTCCATATTTCAATACTACCAAAGTGGTAGAAAAAATTATTTTTGACTTCATGTGTATTTCCGATTAATGACTCAAAAAATGCATTTGCTTGCTTAGAAAATGCATCCCTGTCCGTTTGTGCAAGCCTGACCCAATCCCACAAAACCCCGTCGTCACTTAGAATTCTTACAACGGTATACGCTATATCCCGGATAGCCCCGCTGTCATGGTAAAAATTAAAGGAGCCGGCAAAGTAGGCATCACCAAACAATGGCTTCTCAGTGGATACATTTGATTGCAACCACAATATCAAGTCGTCTTTTTCCATAGCTTCGGCATCATTTGATTCTAAAAGATAATCTTCAATCCCCGAAGATAGCCAAGCCGGTAAAGTATACCTGTTTGGCTGCAAAAAGTATAAATATGTGGCCAGCCCGTGAAACCTTTCCATGGATAAATCGTGATAAATATACCTTCTTCGGACATTGGCACTATCGATATCATGTTCCAAAGAGAATGTTGTTATAATGCGGCTTGGGTGGCTTGGAAAGGCTTGATGTGCTCGGGAAAAGGCCGATGCCATATGTTGGATTGCAGCTTCCGCAATGTCAAGGCTGACACCATCTGCGATATTAAACCTAAGCGATAGGCCATCGTCTTCCCTAAAATAAGCAACACCGATCATTGGATATCCACGTTGTTGGAGCGAATCTGGCGCTTCTGTGAACGTTACATATGGTAAGTTTGTGTCTAATTGAGTGGTTGTAAATTCGTATGAATATTCAAGTGTTGGTGTATCTTCATATACTAATAAGCTTTCGTGGTAATTGTGCATAGTAACTACAGGGTTTTCACTGGTTATGTTGATGGTGAATGCGATTACTAAAATAAGTACAACACTGCCCAGTATAGTGCATAATATTAATGTACGCTTCATAGAGATTCTCCCTTGCTCTGTTTTGGCATTACACCATACCATTTGTCCAATGCTTCGCCGCTACAGTATCCAACCAGTACGGATACATTTTGAAAAAATTCTGGCTCAAGGGCATAGGCTGTCATTCGCAAATGTCCTTCAAGCAGAATATAGCGGCTTTCTGTCTCATCGGTTAAACATATTAATGGTGGAAATGTGCATCCGTTTTTGAGTTTTTGCGCCGCTATAAGAAACCCATCATTCGGAACGTCGTATATAGTTTTGCCAGCCCTTATTGTTTTTGCGGCCTCGGCGGGTGAGCCTGTGTAGTTGGAGAGTTCGTTCCAGTAACTGTATTCGATATACTTTATTTTTTCGATGTCCTCATTGCCAAAAATAGCCCACACCCAATTGACGCTTGCAGGGTAATTTGTGAAAAGCTCCTCGTTTCTGCCATACCCACGGAAGCGGTTTAACATTTCTGCTCTTGCGGCATTTTCCTGCTGGGATAAAATATTGCCATTTGTGATAATTTCTGTAGACAGGTGTAGTTCGTCCAATATGGATTTAATTTGCTCCGCATAACGGATTGACGCGATTTCCATTTTCAAAAATTCGTAAATCATTTCATTTTCGGTAGATTGTTTTATTATTTTCATCTTTAACCTCATTATGGTATAATTATTCGGAAAAAATCAGGAGGCGATTTCTTTGATTAAAGCATGGTGGTTTAATAACAAACAGGATAATGCTGAAGTTTTACAGCCAGAATTTTTTACGCCTAAAACACAGTTGAGGTTGTATGCCGAATTACCGAATGTTGAATTTCCCATCGAAATCAATGTTTCAGCATTGTGTGCAGATGCAACCGTTTTCACAAAATCCTATTTAATAGAAAGTCCGGAAAGCGAAAAGCACTTCAAATATGATGTTTTCGCTCAGGCGGGAATTATTATGCTCTGTGACTTTGCAGATACTTTGGAAACCAGCCCTGATTGTATAGATGTTGAAATATACATGAACGAAACTAAATATGCTCAAAGCATTACCTGCGAATACGCAACCATTTCTGGAAAAATTACTGACTTTGAAGGGCAGCCTTTTCCTGCTGCTGTTGTTTATAATTTTCATACGTTTGATGGACTTGAAAGCGGTACCGGTGTGTGGAGTGATGAAAGCGGAAATTATACACTGACCCTTCCGAAAGGGGAATATCATTCAATTTTTGTGGATGACAACACATATGCCAAATCGTCGCTGGAGGCATGGGGATGGAAAATGATTGTAGACCAAGACGAAGTGCACGACTACAAAATTGGTAACGGAGAAGTATATTCCTTAGATGCATGGGCGAACAATGGCGGTTTTCCCACGTTGTTTATATACTTTAGACCAATGGTGCTTTCCTATGTTATGAGGCAGCACTCGAATATTTTAGAGGTGAACAGTAAAAATTATTCTGTATACGACACGTGTCCGGATATTGGTTTAGATAATATTTCTGTTGAGATTAATGGCTGCAAAGCGGCAAATATTTCTTTGCAAAAAATAATTGAAACAGGCTCGGACGGAAGCGCAATGCCGGCATATATCTTACAGGTGGAACGACCTTCTGCTGTTGGAAAGCAAACACTTGTTGTCGAATATAATTTCGTGGACTCTCATGGTGAGCCAATGCAAAGTCAAGGAAGGGCACAATTTAATTTTACAAGCGTATATGGGTTGGCGTTGCGATAACTTTATAGCAAATGTACCAGCACTTTAGCATCTTTTTGCAGCCCTTCGACACCGGCATCTATAACAAAATAACCATCTGCTTTAGTTAGCGTGGTGATAGTGGCGGATTTGCCAAAAACGGGCTCTGCTAAATAACCATCATGGTTCCAGGTTAGCCTGCAAGGGTATACAGTCAACTTTCCGCCATCAGCAGGGATATTGCAAGTAAGCTGTGCCGGGATTGGCAGCTTTTGCGTGCATGACATATGCGTACGTTTCATGTGGCGCAATAATAATTCGAACACCACCATAGCAGATACCGGGTGCCCCGGCAACCCAATAATTAGTGTTTGTGATGTTTCGTCAACTGCTAAAATGGTTGGCTTGCCCGGCTTTAGTGCCAAGCCGTGTGTAAATACACCGGGGTGTGCAACATTGCCGATAGCTTTTGCGGTAATATCGTACTTGCCATATGAGCTGCCGCCGGAAACCACCACGATATTGCTAGCGGCCATGCCACGGCGCAATGTTTCTTCCAGCACATGTATATCATCATGTAAAACAATGGAGTCTATTACTTTGAACCCGTGTTTCGTTGCCATGCCTGCCAACGAATAGCTGGAAATGTCACGTATTTTTCCTACGGGTACATCTTTTTCCGGCGAAACCAGTTCATCACCGGTAGAAATAATAGAAATTTTTGGCTGGTTGTACACAGGCACGTTAACAACGCCAATGGCTGCCAAGGCGCCTATATCTTTTGGGTGTAGCACCGTGCCGCGTTCAAACAACAATTCGCCCTTTTTCATATCGTCGCCAATTTCCACGATATTTTCAAAAACGGCTACGGGGCTTGATACTGCAATCCCGTTTTCGCCAAAGTTTTCTATATATTCTATCATAACCACGGCATCTGCGCCGTTTGGCACCATACCGCCTGTTGGCACTTCTACACATTGCCCGCTTTGCACTTGTAAGTCTGTGAGTTGCCCTATGGTGACAGTGCCAGTAACTTGCAAAAATGCGGGAGAGCTTTCACCTGCACCTGCTACGTCTTTTGCTAAAACGGCATATCCGTCTACACTGGAACGGCGGAAGCCGGGTAAATTTTGCGAGGCGAAGATATCTTCTGCTAAAATACGCCCATAGGCGTGGTTGAGTTGTACAATTTCATGTTTGTACAGCCACTCTTTTGTGGTGTCGTAAATTTTAGATATGGCGGTTTCCAGGGTATCGACTTTCAAAAAGTCCATGTATAATCACTCCATTTGTGGTAATTTGTGGGAGGCGGATTGCCTCCCTTACGAAAACCGAAACGTAGCCATTGTAGGGGCAGCAACCTGCCGCTTGAGATTTAGAATTATGAAAAAACCCTTCCCGCGCTAGGCAGAAAGGGTCTTGGATCCACTGGTTCTTGATAATGTTTGGAACTGTCAATTACTGCTTTATGTTCATCCTGCATGGATTGACAGAGCTTTAACCCAAACCAAAAACTATGCGCGTTCCACGTTTGCGGCTTGAGGGCCTTTTGCGCCTTGAACTACTTCAAAGCGAACTTCTTGACCCTCTTCCAGGGTTTT
>Ga0123355_10001857_pt1 | contig 29616 bp, 23 predicted proteins | sample TergutEmb28metaG_3_FD_89872 | JGI IMG/M metagenome (GOLD analysis project Ga0123355, IMG submission 89872) | Embiratermes neotenicus P1 segment gut microbial communities from Petit-Saut dam, French Guiana - Emb289 P1 | ecosystem: Host-associated > Arthropoda: Insects > Digestive system > Gut ... | reverse complement strand
TTCCAGGGATAAGCTGGTCATAACGACATTTAGTGGTGAGGTGCTTTCATTTGAACTGGAGAACACCTTGGCGGCGCAACCGATACTTGAGAAGTATAAGGACCAAACAGCCGGATTCCAGGTCGTGCAGGGCTCGATGGACGACGCGTTCATCGGCATAACGGGAAAGGGGTTAAGACAATGAAGGCACTGTTAAAACGCAATATAAAGCTATATTTCCGCGACAAGGCGGCATTGTTTTTTTCCTTCCTTTCGATAATAATCATTATCGCGCTGTTTGCGCTGTTTTTAGGGCAGGGCGGATGGGATGACACAGACATTAGGGATACATGGCTTATGGCTGGGATTATGGCCGTTGCCGCCATCACATTGTCAATCGGTGCATATGATATCGTGATTACTGACAAATTAGACAAAATCGCCAAAGGGTTCTATGCATCGCCCGTCAAGCGCAGCCATATCACGGCTGCATACGTCTTCAGCCCGTTCATAGTTAGCGTAATGATGTCATTTGTCGTGGCGATCGGTTTCTTCATATATCTCTTTGCTGTAGGTGCACCTTTACCAGGTGCGATGGGGATGGTGCAGCTCGCGCTTTTGATAATCTTGTCAAATTTCGCCGGTACGGCCGTTCTCGGCTTTTTGATCTCATTCGTAAAAAGCACCGGATCGTGGAATACGATCGGCACTTTAATCGGCACGCTTTCGGGCTTTCTTATGGGCGTATATATGCCTATCGGACAGTTGCCGTCCTTTGTCCAATATATTATGATTGTTTTCCCGCCGTATCACTCTGCCATGCTCTTCCGCCAAATTCTAATGAGCGAACCGCTAGCCGCCGCGTATTATACCTACGGCAGTGAGACCGTTGCTGAACTGCAGGGGTTGCTTGGCGTAACGTTCAATATCGGCAACTTTGAGGTTACGCCTATAATATCCGTTGTATACTTGGCAGCCACCGCCGTTCTGTTCTTCTGCCTATCGGTGCTTAATATGCGTAAGCTGTCAAAGTAATGTTCGTATCGTCGGCAAAGTTAACGTTTTATATTCCGCAGGCACATTCGCTGAAAGATAAGAGGCAAGTGCGCCGCAGCCTTGTAGACAAAGCGAGGATCAAATTTAATGTAAGCATTGCGGAAGTTGGCGCGCAAGATGTTATGCAGACGCTTGCGGTAGGCGTTGCCGTCGTGTCCGCTCAAGCCAGTCACGCGCGGGATTCGTTAGATGAAATAATCCGCTATATGGAGAATAATGCGGATGCGGAGCTGGTGGACATAGAGATTCAGTAGGTTGTATTGATAACCGTGGGGACGAACTGTGTTCATCTATACGATCATAAATCAGAGTGTTTTCACATACTCTACAAGAGGTGAAATAGTTGATTTGTCAGAAAAATCAATGTCTTTGCCATAAATTTCAAGAAGGCCGATGTCGTCGCTCTCGCGCTCTGACAACGGCTTTTTTTCTATAGTTTTCTTCATCACCGCCATCAACGTTTTGTGGACAAAACCTAAATTTCCGTAATCTATCCCGCCGCGCAAGTGGAATACTTTGGTTTTGGCCAAATTATCGGATGAAATGGTATTTTTCAAAATCTCGGTATAGTCTGTAATGCTTGGGTCTGCCACGCCGACGGTAAATAAAACCAGCGATTTGCAAGGGTTTTTAGTTACCAGTTTTACCCCATTTATACCGCCGGCATATAGGCCGCCGCCGTAAACAACTATATCGTAGTCGCAAACTGATGCGGTTTTATTTCCGTATGGTCAAAAAGAGGGGCGTTGAGTTCCGCGGCTATCCATTCTGCATACTGTTTTGTCTTTCCGTATTTAGATTTGTAGATAACAACGGTTTTGCGCATAAAGTCCTCCTAACTCATAATGCTAACCTAAAAGAGCGTCATCGCGAGGGTGGTTAGCGCGTCTAGTGCGTCGCAGACATCTTTGCAGACATCTCTTCCCGAAGCGATCCAAGGATATCGCAGAACATAGTTTCTGGATTGCTTCTGTAAATAGGAGTAAATCCGAGATCCCGGATCGAGCCCGGGACGCGGATTTACTCCCATTATCATCGCAATGAGGATTTTACGGATGTTTATTTCGTTTTGATAATGCTCCAAGGTTTTTTCTTCTTTTTCTTGCCTGAAGGCAAATCTTGTTGTGTTTCTATTTGTAGTTGCGGTGTTTGTGTGGGTGGTGTTTGCATTCTTTCGCGTACTATTTTTATGTTGTTGCGGGAAGTAATGGTGTCTGGGTGATCTTTACCAAGAACCTTTTCGCGTATATCTAACGCTTTTTGATGCCACTCCAACGCTTTCTCGTTGTAACCTTGTTCAGAGAAGACAACAGCCATATTACTGTAAGATATAGCGGTGTCCGGGTGATCTTTACCAAGAACTTTTTCGTGTATATCTAACGCTTTTTGATGCCATTCCAACGCATTTATGTAATCGCCTTGATTAGAAAAGATAACAGCCATGTTATTGTATGTATCGGCAGTATCTGGGTGATCATTACCAAGTACTTTTTGGCGGATTACTAACGCTTTTTGATTGTACGTCAACGCCTTCTCGTAGTCGCTTTGTTCAGAAAAATCAACAGCCATGTTACTATATGTATGAGCAGTATCTGGGTGATCGGTGCCAAGTACTTTTTCGTGGATTACTAACGCTTTTTGATTGTACATCAACGCCTTTTCGTAGCCGCCTTGCTCAGAGAAGATAACAGCCATGTTATTGTATGTATTAGCCGTATCTGGGTGATCTGTACCAAGCACTTTTTCGCGGATTACTAACGCTTTTTGATGGTACGTCAACGCCTTCTCGTAGTCGCCTTGCTTAGAGAAGATAACAGCCATGTTACTGTATGTATAGGCAGTATTTGGGTGATCTGTGCCAAGCACTTTTTCGAGGATTGCTAACGCTTTTTGATTGTACGTTAACGCCTTCTCGTAGTCACCTTGTTCAGAAAAATCAACAGCCATGTTATTGTATGTATTAGCAGTATCTGGGTGATCTGTACCAAGCACTTTTTCGCGGATTACTGACGTTTTTTGATTGTACATCAACGCCTTTTCGTAGTCGCCTTGTTCAGAAAAATCAACAGCCATGTTATCGTAAGTAGTAGCGGTATACTGGTGTTCATTACCAAGCACTTTTTTGCGGATGGCTAATGCTTTTTGATGCCATTCCAACGCTTTTTCGTAGTCGCCTTGTTTAGAAAAAATAACAGCCATGTTATTGTAAGTAGTAGCGGTATCCTGGTGTTCATTACCAAGAACTTTTTCATATACATCTTTTTCTTTTTGATGCCATTCTAATGCTTTATAATATATTGCCGTATTGAAATATCCTGCCGCTATAAGTTGATATAATAGGCCTAATTTTTCTGCTTTTTGCTCATCAGCAACAAATTTACCCGAATATCTAGCTATCATTTCAGTATGGGTAACCGTTTGTTCAAATAGAACAAATACCGATTTTTCACTGTAGACGTCTATTTTAGGAAGCACACTTATCGCCGCCTCCAAGCAATAATACACCCAATCATGCTCATCATCCTTATTCTGCTCCCGCCCAACTTCCTGCACAAAGCGGTGCATATTTAGGAAATCACCAGTTCTCTTCACCAGCGAATAGTTGTACAGCTCGGCAATAAGCGCGTCTTCATCGCTTAAATCATCGCATAATGGTTTTGGAAACGTGTCCGCCTGCTTCTTAAAGAAATATATCGGCATATCATCCGGGGCCATATAGGTACATAGGTTAAATAACTGCCTCGCGCCTTCCGACAGCGCCGTATATGAAAGCATAAAGGTTGTGGTAACCGTATGCTTATAATCCGTCATCGGCTCTCCAAGTTTATTGGTAAGCGGCTCTAAGCCTTTTTCTTCCAGTTTATTTATGTAACCCCTGCAATCAATCTGTGAACGCCATATATAGGCGGCCGCCTGCTCTAAAGCCAATGGGAAGCGCCCCAAACGTTCTACAAGCTCCGATAAGTCTGTCTTGTTTTTTATTAACTTTTTATCGTTTTCTAAGCGTGCTCGAATTAATTTTTTAGCATCTTCGGGTAGCAAAACATCAACATCCACCGTTTTGCTTTGATAGATGCCGCGCAGTTCCCGCCTGCGGGAAGTAAATAGGATATGCCCCTTATAATTTTTTGATATATAGGGTTTGATAACGTCCTCATCCTCAACGTTGTCGAAGATAAAAAGCCATGAGCTGTTGCTTTCCTGCCAATTTTGGATTGCCGCGCCCAATTTATCCGCATCCAAATTCTGTTCCAAATACAATCCGGCTTTTTTTGCAAACGATTCAAAACTGTTAAATATAGTCGTTTTATTTTCCGCGTGTATCCACCAGATAGCGTCTACGTATTCGCAGGAATGCCTATGGGCATATTCCAAAGCGGTTTGCGATTTGCCAACGCCGCCAAGCCCTATAATGGTTTGCGTGAAGTTTACGGCTTTTCCATCTTTGAAAGCCGTATTTATATCCCTCAGTTCCTTCTCCCTTCCGGTAAAATATTCGTATCGTGGATATAGGTTATTTAACGGCGCATTCGTAGGGTTATCAAAAGTTTTGTTACCGGGAAACTCGTAGGGCTTTTTTATACCCGCATTTTTTGCCGCGCCAGGAAAAGTGCCTTTGCGTTCTTTGGCTTTAAAAAGCCCGTCAATTATTCTTTTTGTCGCATCTTCCTCTGATGTTAGCACATCGGAAATATCTATATATACCTTTGATGAAAGTAATCCGGTGATTTTGTAGTTTTCTATCCGTATCGGTATGAAGGGTTTGTTCTGTTCCTTTTCAGCTACCAGCGCGTTGGCCCACTCTTTTCCACACCAATAGGATTCGGTGTATTTAGATGACACGATTGGAACGAAAACATTACAATTTATCAGAAATTCGTTCATTTTCGAAACAAAATCATCACCTGGGTTAATATCCCAGCATTGTACGTTTGCTTTATGGCCGTTATCTTCAATCAGCCACGAAATCCATTTTGCCCACGCTTCATCATCTTTGGTATAGCTAACGAAATATGTGTTTTGCTGCATTAAACAACACCTCCGTATATAATTTTTTGTTATTTTTTAGAGGAATTACTTTGAAATAACAACAAAATTTAGCTTGCTAAAATTTTTTTGTTATTTCAAAGTAGGGCTGGGCAACGCATAAGCGTCCCAGCTTGTTCGTAGAATATCTACGCATGTAGTTATTCTACGAACATTCCTCTATATGACACAACAAAATTATAACATGATCAGAGGATTTATTGCAACTAAAATGTATTTTCGACAAGACATAATACACGGGATGTACTAGATAAGACGGAATTTCGCCTAATTATCTAAATAAAAACAGGAAACAGCGTACCTGAGACCAATAACGCAAGGCCGGCGATGCTCCGCCTGCTGAACCGTTCGCGCAAAAACAGCCGCGCAAAACCCATTGTCAAAACAACGCTTAGCTTATCAATTGGTACGACAAAGCTTGCGTTCCCCAATTTCAGCGCATGATAGAACAATAGCCAGCTTGCACCCGTAGCAATACCCGAAAGTATGAGGAAAACCCAAGATCTAACGCTAACGGTTTTTATGGCCTTTTGGCTGCCTACTTTAAAAACCATAAGCCAACTGAGAGGTACAACGACCATTGTTCTGATAGCGGTCCAAAGGTTTGGGTCCATATCGGCTACACCCATTTTGCCAAAAATGGCAACAAGGCTAGCGAATACCGCCGCCAGCACCGCATAAAACAACCAACCTTTTTTATGCTTTTTCCTAAGGACTACGCCGCCGTCGTTTTTCTTTAACTCTAGCATCAGCCATGTGCCGATACCTATGAGGACTATACCTACAGCAGAAACAAAACGCATAGGTTCACCCAAAATAATGAACGCCAAAAGCATGGTGAGAATAGTGCTGCTCTTATCTATCGGCACGACTTTATTTACATTGCCAAGCTGCAAAGCACGGAAAAAACACAACCAAGACCCACCCGTGGCAAGCCCCGATATTACGAGAAATACCCACGTCCTGCCTTGTATGTACCATATGCCGTGCTGCGAGCCAACGACAAATACCATCAACCATGCAAAGGCAAGCACAACCATTGTGCGTATGGCTGTAGCTAAATGCGAATCCACGTTTTTAATGCCGATTTTTGCCAAAATAGTTGTAAGTGCGGCGAACACGGCTGAGCCTACGGCGTATAGTAACCACAATTCCATATAACTCCACTTGCTTTTTAATAAATATGATTTTATTTAATATGGAAACTAAATTTAAAGTATACCACAGATTTATATTTTAGGGAAGACTCTTTATAATTTGTCAAATAATGATAAAATATTACGTAGTATATTGACAAAACACATTATAATAATGTATAATATATCAAGACAGACAATAAATATTAATCATAAAAATATTAATGATAGAACATAACAAAATTCATGATTGTTTCAAATAAAACAATTGAATTGGGGTCATACAATGAAATTTATTAAGCAATTTAAAAAATCAATCGATAAAGCTATAAAATATAGCATTACATATATTAAGAAATGGCAAACACGGATAGTGTTACTTGGTTTATTTTTATTGTTTATGCGTACCGGTTTTATACGTTTACTAGATCCATATCCATATGATTATGTTTCCGCAGAGCTTTTGCCGTTTCCTGCTGTTTTATTTGCGTTAATCTCTAACGGTTGGTTTTTTGTTTTTGCATTGGCTATTGCTACAGCTTTAGCAATTTCCTTGCTGGTTAGTATTTTTAAAAACTGGTCTGTTATATTGAAATATCTAATAAAAAATGTAAAAAAATTTTTCGAACAAGCTGAAGCAGCCATAAAATGGAGCGCAAATTTAATTAAAATGTGGCAAGTTCGTTTTGTAATGCTTGGTATATTTTTATTATCAACTCGTTCAGGTTTTATACGGTTATTGGATCCATATTCATACAACTATATTTTTGAAGAACCGTTATCGTTAAGCAGCGTTATTCTTGCTTTTATTTCCAATGGATGGTTTTTTGTATTTGCATTATGTACTGCCATAGTTTTATTGATTTCTTTGTTGATAAATGGGTCGTGGAAATTTTGGCAGTTTCTTAGAACAAGACAAAAATACACTTGGGATAAATGTTTAAACGAAGATGAAATAAAAACAGAAAGTATGAAACGCAAAAGAGGGTTTTTAATCTGGTTTGTTTCTTTACTTTTGCTTTTTTTATCTACTTTTGTAATACAACTGTTTTCTGATACTACGGACACTATAAGGTTGTTGCAGTCAATTGGAAGAGATATAATTTTAATCCTGCATTTGAAATTAACAGCTGTGGTTTATATTATAAACTGGATAAGTAATATGATAAAAAATAAAATAAACCCTATGGATAAATCAAGAAAATCAATCGAAACAGCTGAGCAAACTAGCAGAAAAAGGTTTCCGTGGCGAATTATCGGCTTTATTGCCGGTGGGTTTACCTTAATTTTACTTGTGTGGCTTATTTTTGTACGCGATTTTCAGATAGTAGGAGATCTGGTAAACATGTCGGTCGATGAAATGTATTTCGAAAACATATTTGGCCGGTTTTGGCCGGGTATCGTGCACGGCGCTGCGACGGTTGTTACTATGCTTATTGCAGGGGCCGCTATCCTTTTTGGAATTTGGTTTGTTAGCGCGTTGATTCATATGGCTAAAATTATTGCTACAAAGGTGTCTATTTATGCAGGCGATTATGATGGCAGTAAACTTTTATGGCTTCTGAGCAGGCCGGTTGTACTTTTATACTCTGCGCTAGCGGGTATGTTTGAAGTTATTCAAAATTTTCTGACATCCGCTATCCATATAATAACCGGTCCAAGAAATGAAACAGCAAAAAACAGAATGCTTTATGTAGCCGCGGGTATCGCATCTATTGTATCGTTTTTCAATGCATATCTCAGCCTTAATGAGTTTTTTATAGGAGACGAATACGGCGGCGAGCTTGTTTTGCGTAGAATCATTGTCGTAACGCTTTCTCTTGCCATACAAATAGCGGTATTAGTATTTGGATTAAAGGCCGGCGAAACTCTTGCGGAAATGGTTCACTTAAATCGTTTAAAAAGAAAAATGAAGACAGCAGTAGAAATAGAGACAGATGTAAAAACAAAAACAGAAGGAAAACCGGATATAAAAGGAAAAAAAGAGAGGCTTAAATGGTTGGGCAAAGGCTTTATGTATGTTGGTTTGTCATTTAAGCGTACGCTTAGATATACTTTACAGATTGTTCCGTATTTATTATTTATGATATTTTCTGTTTATTTTGCGTTTACTGCAATGTTTTCGGCATATGCAAACCACGTTGACTTAAGGCACATAACTTATTATGAGGTTATCAGAGAAACAGAAAGGTTGCTTGGTATAAGTGAGAGAATTGCGAAAATAGAAAATGAATTTTATGATAACAGAACTTTTATCATTAACAATATTGATAATGATGTTGCTGACTTGATTAGATTGCGCACTATGGTTACAGATTATTACCGCCACGAGGTAGGGCAACGAGGTTACTTGCTCTTAAGCGCACGTGAAAACGATGAACCATATGAAGCGTTGCAGCGTTCATATGACGAAGCAGGAAACGACAGAGACAGATTTATAAACAATACGAGGGAACTGGAATCCACAGTAGATCTGATAAAAAGCCTGATAGATACGAATTTTGCCGATATTGGAAGATTAGATCTACACATAGAATATTACCACCATCTTTGGATTTACGACAACGGCCGCATCGTGCCAACATATGCATACCGCAGCAGGGCTATGCAGTTTTATTTACCTTCTGTTGGCAATCAAGTTGTCGGAAGACGGTATGAACTACCTGTACCAGAACAATTTATGTTTGCTGAGGACGTCAATGTAGATATTCAGATGACTTATCACACACGCAATGACGGCACTCATTTTCGCGGAGATAATGATCGGTTTATTGCCGTAAGAACTAGCCGTATAATGCCAAACATCGATAAATACGGGTTATTAATACAGTTGTATAACTATTACATAGAGTTGCGGAATCTTATTAAAAGTGAAGCAAGAAGTATAATGGAAACAATTAATGATGTGCCCGCGCTGCATTCTGATGTTAGCTCTGGTGGTTTGGATAATGATGTTACAAACATTGATGATAACGAAATGCAGCGCATTTTGGGTAATCTGGGTGAATCGCAAGACTTAACATCTATATTCCGGGATACTATTAACATTAACGCGCAAATTGACAATATACGAGGCGAAATAGAGCAACTTTATAATAGGCGCAGCCAATTTGCCGCGGAGTTACGCCGAAATAACCAAGAAAATGATCATTATGTAAATAGTAATTCTGGTGGTTTGGATAATGATGTTACAAACATATCGGTTCGTGATTTAACAAGGGTTACATCCGGTATGTTACGCAACTTAGTTCACCCTAGAAGGCCCTTGGGTGATTTGGCATTTGAAAACCTATATTTTTTTGTGGAAACATCCATAGAGTTATTTACGATATTATCTCGTTTTGATTTTGCCGAATATACTATAGCTGATGATGGCACGAATGAATCCAATTCGGTTTTTGAAGTGCGGGAACTAAGATCATATGCACAAGCTCTGGCAGCTTCAAATTTTTATTTAAGCTTAGATGTTCTATTCCGTGGAGGGTTCGGGCTCAATGAAGAAACTGATATTAGGCTTGAAGGAATATATACAGCAAGGATGATAGCTATATTTTTCGTTCTCTTTGCATTCATTAAAGATTTAATTCCATTCGCGGTTGGCTTGCTGATACATAAAGATATTTATACATTTAAGACTGAAAAATTAGATAATTTGCCTAAAATGGGATTACTAGTAGCTGATGATAAGTTGTCAACAATATTCGCTCCTCCAAAACCTGAAAAGCTACGGCAATTACACAGTATATATAGCGTCTCTGCTCTATGAAAAAAGTATTGAAGAATCAGATGTTGAATTAAGTAAATATAAAAAAGCAAAGGAAATGCAATTGCGCGCCATAGACATTGATATGGGCTGTGACAATGATATAGCACAATTAACTGTTTGGTTAGATATTCATGTTAAACGCGACAAAGAGCTTACGAAGTTAATGAAAGAGTTATACAGGCAAGCCTAGAAATCATAATAAAATCATGAAAAAAGCTGTATCCTTATTGGATACAGCTTTTTTATAGTCTGCCCGGGACCGGACTTGAACCAGCGACACGTGGATTTTCAGTCCACTGCTCTACCAACTGAGCTACCCGGGCGTATTGCCTAAAATTTATATAATGTTACTGATGGGAGGAACAGGATTTGAACCTGTGAAACTTTCGTAACAGAGTTACAGTCTGCCCCCTTTGGCCACTTGGGTACCCTCCCTTACCTAGATAAGCACCGCCTCTATTTATAAAAGCGACAGACTTACGTAAGTACTATGCTGTAAAAAGCCGATGATCGGATTTGAACCGATAACCTGCTGATTACAAATCAGCTGCTCTGCCGTTGAGCTACACCGGCACAAATTTCAGCACAGTAGGGCTATTATACAATATTACTTTTAGTTTGTCAAGTGGATTTGCAAAGTTTTTTGTTATTTGTAAAGATTTTTATTATGTTACCCATTTATAAGATAGAAAAAAACCAAAGAAATTATAGCGATATTTAAAATAAATGCTATCGGTATGAGGATTTTAAATTTCCATCGCGTTGTTTTGTGGCGGAAGATGGACATGCCAAGCATAGCACCAAGCGCACCCAGCAGGAAGGCGTACAAAATGAGTGTCGCCTCACTGATGCGCCATTTGTTTTTCTTTGCCTTGCGCTTGTCCGCGCCGTAGAGTGCGAGGGTTATGATGTTCCATAAAACCAATGCCAGGATTATGTAGGTATTTGTATTCATTCGTCTTTTATCCTAATATTTACGCCGTTTTTTTGTATGTAAACTCGTTTCTCATTTTTCTCTATTTTACGTATGATTTCGTCTTCTAAGCTTACGCCTATGATTTCTGCCAAGCCAAGCAGGTAGATGGCTACATCGGCCAGTTCCTCGCCGACATTGCCGCATTTATTCATATACGCGGCGCAGGCTTCGCTGAGTTCACCGTGTAGGTAGCAAAATTCGCGGTATACATCGGTAACGTTAAAGCCTTTGTTTACCTTGTTCTGGTAAATACGTTTTTGGGTTTGCTTTAAGTCAATCATGCCCATTCGTTCCTTTGTATACATTTTCCGTATAGTGCGTAGTATTCCACCGCGTTCCGCACAAAACCGGCCGTAAGGCCTGTCGCTTCGGCGATTTCCTCGTCGGAAGTGAGGCCGCTGTCTACATGTTTTTGGATTTCCTCAAATGGAAGTGCATATAAATATGCCCACTTGTCGGCACGGAACTCCTTGCGCTTATGCTCTTCCCGCGCAACATGTGTTGTGTACATCGCGTTTTCTTTGCAATGCCCCATCTCGTGAAGAAGTACGACGTACTCTTCCTCCGGGGAGTTTATCTGCGACTTATCCAACGCGATAAGCGCCAAACCCGCACGCTTAACTACCATTGCACAACCTTCTTCAAGTTCCATTTGTACAACAGGTATGCCTTCCTTGTCGATAAAGTCTTTAATTTTTTCTAAATTTGTCATACACTCTCACTTTACACCATCTTACCCAATCGAATTGTTTTGTTTTTGTGCAGACTAACCTTCTGAAGGGTATTATTTATCCTTTGCTTCCATTTGCCGCAAAATCTTTGCCATTGTGCGGATTTGTTCCTTGTGCTCATCGGTAAGGACTTTAAAGTCGTTGTAGAAGGCAAACTCCAAGCCTTCAAATTCGTCGTCGTCATAAGACTTGCCCGTGAGAAGGAAGTCTATCGTCGTCTCCAAAATTTCGGCGATGGCGGCGAGAGTCGTGTGCGGCGGCATAACGCCGGTGCGTTCGTACTTGTTATACAGATCACGCCGTATGTCTAAACGGCGGGCAAGTTCGGCTTGTGTGATTTTTTTTGATAAGCGCAACTCGCGCAGTCTTTCAGCAAACATTTTATCACCCTTATATAGTGTTTTATAGAGGAATTACTTTGAAATAGCAAAAATTTAGCTTGCAAAAATTTTTGCTATTTCAAAGTAGGGCTAGGCAACGCGTAAGCGTCCCAGCCTGTTCATAGAATAACTACGCATGTAGTCATTCTATGAACATTCCCCTTTAGTAAGTCTTAGCTATATTATAGATGAAAATTATTCAATTGTCAACATAGAAATATATTCAACTTAACATAATTTAATATTGACTTTAATTCAACTTTGTGGTAAGATATATATGCATTATCTATTTACATAAGGAGGAAAAAATGATTATTACAAATGGAATTTGCGGAATTTGCCGATATTACTCTAGCTTTGAAGGTGATTGGGTATGCACCAATAGTGATAGCGAGTTTTATACGGATTGGACGGAATTTGAACATGGTTGCACGGAATTCATCAAAAAAGCCGCGCGATTTGTAAGTGACGCTAACGATGAATTATAACGGGTGCGATAACATAGAGATTTTGTATCCAGTGGGAGTAAGGATGTAGAAAAGAATTATGGTTCTACTCCCGCTGGCGCACAATGATGTTCGAGGTTTTATTGCAACTTTGGGCTATTCCCATGTCGGCATACCGAAATATTCTAAAATCGCGGTGACTATTGCGTCGGCGACGCGCTCTTGGTTTTCGGGGTTTATAAGCCACGAAAAGTCGTGTATATTGTTGGTGAAACTAGATTCTATAAGTAAGGATGGTACCCACGAAGGGCGTAAGACGAAGAAGTTTGCCGTGCGAGCGCCAAATGCTCGCGTAGTGTGTGGGTTTGCGGCGTGCATATGCGTCGTCATAACGTTTGCGGCGGGGCGGCTTAGCTCGTTGCGGAAATAAACCGTTGCGCCGCGAATGTTTGTGGCGTCCGTAGTTTCCGCGGTCGAGTCGGTGTGGATGGAGATGAACATGTCGGGCTTCATATGCCATGAATGTGTTGCGCGTGCCTGCAGCGTTATATCTACTTCTGCCGTGCGCGTAAGCTCGACATACGCGCCGAGGCCTTCCAACCGCGTTTGGAGTATGCGGGAGATGTTAAGCGCGATCCTGGATTCCGGCATTGTCGTGCCGAGCGCGCCAAGTGCGCCGTGAGCTGGGCCGCCGTGCCCGGGGTCTATAAGGAAAACGAAGCCTTCCAGCGGGCGTGTTGGGTTTGGGTTAAGCTCTTTGCGGAGCTTGAAGTACATGCGGAACTCGTCGCCGCGTTGGTTCGTCCAATATCCCTCTAACTGTACACCCTCGCGCAGCGTAAAACGATAAAACGGTACACCATTCCATATGCCGGATTCGACGGATGAAAAGATTGTGTCATCCAATGGCAGAAAGCGGTATATATCCAAAAACGGTACGATCGTGTGCATACCGAAATACACGGTAACCGTACGGCCGTCGTATACCGTGTTAAGGATTGGGATGACGGACGCGTCCCAGGTTATTGAGTGCAGGTCAGGCCAATCCTGATAATATCTGCCGTTACGCAACACGTTCAGGAACAGGCGTGGCTCGTGTACAAGGGTAACACCGCTTGCCTGCACCCAAACGCCGGATGAGAGGCGAATCCAGTCGCCGTCGCTTGTTACTCCGGTTACCTTGTCGCGCTGGCCGGGCATTAGCATTAGATCGGAGCCGCCGGTTGTTGTGTGACTTGGGAAGGCCCATATAATCTCGCGTACGGTTGCGTACAGCGGGATGGCGGCCGGTACCGGGTTTATCGTAATAGGGGGAGGTGGAGGTGGGGGCGTACCTGTTGCGGGCTCTGGCGAACGGTTGGTTATGGTGCGGGTAACGGACGCTTGGCCGTATTGGGTGATGGTAAAGACGTTGTCGCCCTGGGTAAGTGTTGCGAAGTGAGACCAAAAACCTTCCGGTGTACGGTTCGTCACCCTCTGTCCATTAATATAAAGCGGTTCGTATGGATTTGACGCACCAAACATAAAATAGCCGGCGGCATTGGTAAGGCTAACGTTTGTGCGTGGTTGGACGATGGTGAGATCCGTACCCGTACCACCTGGTGGCGTGGTTGGCAGAAAAGTGCCGTCGAAATAGGATTGGTTGTCGAAGAAGTACTTTATGGTTTCTCCGACATGGCCGTTTAGGTGCATAGCTCGGAAAAAGACCATGCCTCCTATGCCTTCGAACTGTTGCATGTAGTTAAGTTGGCGCAAGGTTTCGCCCTGCCAGTTGGCGCGTTCCTCCACCTCGCGGTAGGGCGCCATGCCAACGAACAAGTCAACGCCCGTGCGGTAGGTTAAATCACGCCACCAATGCAAGACGACGCTGAAGCAGGCGGCTGGGTTGCCGATGGGCCAGTATATCTGAGGCACGACATAATCAACCAAACCATGTTGTGCCCAATAGCGCACGTCAGTGAATATGGCGTGGTAACTCTCTAATCCGCTCGTGGCACTGCCTAGGGGGTGGTTGCGCTCATTCTGCCATATTGCGAATGGGGAAATGCCGAAAAGTACGTCGGGGTTGGTTTCTTGGATGGCGGATTGCACTTCACGTATCATGGTGTTGATATTATCGCGCCGCCAATCCGCGCGGTTCGTCCAACCGGCGGGTACGCCAAAGGCCTGCCAGCTGGCTTCGTCAAAGGAATCCGCCAAAACTGGTGGTGGGAAGGGATAGAAATAGTCGTCAAAATGGATGCCGTCCACGTTATAGTTTTGCAAAAGTTCAATAACGCCACGGATTATAAGGTCGCGCGAGTCTGGGTGGCCTGGGTCGAGGTACAGCGCGTAAGTGTTATTATTATGGAATGCCCGCACCATGTCCGGGTTTAGGCGTGCGGGGTTTGATGGATGGATGGCGGGGTTGTTGACATTGTTTATTCGTTGGGTATGGTGGGTAACGCGGTATGGGTTTATCCATGCGTGTAACTCTAGGCCGCGGGCATGTGCAGCGTCTATCCAGTAGCGCAACGGGTCGAAGTCATCCGGTGGGGCTTGACCCTGCGTACCGGTAAGGTACATAGACCATGGGAAGATTTCGGAACGGTACATTGCGTCTCCTGCCGGGCGAACCTGGAAAAAGACCGTATTGAGGCCTAAGTAAGCGGCATGGTCGAGTATTGCGTCCGCCTCCGCTTTCATTTGGGCGGCGGAGAGGCCGGGTGCGGACGGCCAATCCAAGTTTATAACCGTGGCAACCCACACGCCGCGCAACTCACGCTGGCCGGCGTAGGCGTTGGATCCGAAAAGTATAACAGTGATAAATAATAATGATATAAAAATTATCTTTTTCAAAATTTGTACTCCAATCAATTAATTTATATAAAAGGTGACGAAAAATGGATGATTTTGTTCCCTGTCTTTTAAATGCTTATTTTACGAACATTCTTCTATATCATATATATTTTATATATTCCCTAATATTGTCTTTTTTAGCCAATCTATGTTATAATAATCCAAAGATTAAATAATTAGGTGGAATATGGACAAAAAAACCTCAAATATAGGCATAATAGCAGAATACAACCCTTTTCATAATGGGCACCTTTGGCAGATGGAGAAGGCAAAATCCATATCTCCGTCTGCAAGTATCATCGTTATTATGAGCGGCAACTTCATGCAGCGCGGAGAACCGGCAATGCTGAATAAGTTCCGCCGTGCGGAGGTTGCGTTAAGGTGCGGCGCGTCCATAGTTTTGGAGTTGCCCGCGCACTGCGCCGTCAGCGGTGCGGAGTGTTTTGCCCGCGGCGCGGTGGGTGTGCTTGCGTCGCTGGGTATTGTGGACGGCATATGCTTCGGAGTGGAGACTGATGACCTAAACATTCTGCAAACCGTTGCGGAAATTATAGCCACCGAGCAGCCGAAATATAAATCAACACTAAAAAGCGTTTTGGGTAATGGCAAGGGCGTGGGTTTCGCTGTGGCGCGCGCCGAAGCAGTGAAGGCCAGCCTTGGCGATTTTAGCGGCAAGCTAGACGAACTTTTACGCGGCCCTAATAACATACTCGCGCTTGAATACTTGTCCGCTTTGTATAAGTTTGCGCCATATATAAAGGCTCTTCCTCTCAAGCGGCAGTGTGTAAGCCATGACAGCGAAGAGGTCGCGCAAAACTTCGCGTCCGCTTCCTTTATCCGCAAAGCGGTACGCGGCGGCGACATTGTGAATGCCGTAAAATATATGCCCGCTCCGTCCGTGCAACTGCTTTGCGAGGAAGTGGCGGCGGGTAGGATCCACCCGGGTATCGACTACTATTCTACAATAATCAATTATATACTATTCGTGGAAAAATTCAACCCCCAAAACGGTGTGGGTCGTAAAATATTTGATATGAGCAGTGAAAATATGGATATACAGCGGGCCGTATATTCCTCGATGCGGCGAAATGGGCAAATATCGGAAATCATTGAAGAGGTATCGGGCAAGAGGTACACACGTGCCAAAGTGCGCCGCTCTATCATGCGCCGTATCCTTAACTTGCCGCCGGAGAACTACGCGCCCTATTATCGACCGGCGTACGCTCGTATCCTTGGTTTCCGCCGTCGCGACGCCGAAGTTTTGTCGGGAATCAAACAAAACGCCGGCATCCCTATCATTACGAACTTGAAACACATGGATGAGGTGCTTGGAAATAACATGATCGCGCGTGAAATGTTCGGGCTGGATATGTATGCGGAGGATATATATAACATAGGGCAAATCGCTGGTTCCGGAAGTATGGTTATTATAGATTAACAAAATTTTCATTGGTAAAATCCTTTCTTGCGGGCAAAATAACGGTAAAGCGATAAATATAATTTTGCGGAGGAAAGAATAGTGAAAAGAGTATCTGTAGCCATATTAACATTTCTAACTTTTTTATGCGGTATTTCCAGCATCGTTTGCGGCGCTGAGGATGCGCTTAAATTTGAGGCGCGGTCGGCGATTTTGATGGAGGCGTCGACAGGTAGAATCCTGTATGAGCATAACGCGAACGAGCGGCTTGCGCCTGCGTCGGTGACGAAGGTTATGACGATGTTCCTCGTCTACGAGGCTTTGCTTGACGGGCGAATATCATACGATGACGTAGTTACCGTGTCGGCGGCCGCGGCGAGCATGGGTGGGTCGCAGATTTTTTTGGAACCCATGGAGAAGCAGTCGGTGCGTGATTTGCTTAAGTCCGTCGTTATCGCGTCCGCTAATGATGCCGCAGTGGCGTTGGCGGAGTTTATCAGCGGTAGCGAGGACGCATTTGTTGGGCTTATGAATAAAACCGCAGCCGATATGGGGCTTAAGGATACGGCCTTTAAAAACTCTTGCGGGTTGGATGCCGACGGGCATTATATGAGCGCAAGAGACATAGCCGTTCTTACGTCGGTTTTTATAGAAAAGCATCCGCAGGTTGTAGAGTTTTCCACAATTTGGATGGATAGCATAACGCACCGTACGGCAAAGGGTGAATCGGAATTTGGTTTGACCAATACAAATAAGCTCATACGCTGGTACGACGGGGCAACAGGGCTTAAGACCGGGTCTACAGGTAAGGCGCTGTATTGTTTGTCCGGCACAGCTGAGCGTGACGGCATGAATCTCGTCGCCGTCGTGTTGGCCGCACCCAGCCCGCAAATACGCTTTGGCGAAGTCATGAAGCTCCTTGACCATGGATTTGCCAACTATAAGGTCATTACAGGCGACGAGCCTGGGTTTGCCGTGGGTGAGATACCCGTGGAAAAGGGGGAGAATGAGCTTGTATCCGCTATAACAGACGGCAAAGTGTCTGCCGTTGTGGCGAAGGGTGCGGGCGGCGAAGTAGAAGCCAAAAGAAATATAACAGCTAAAATGGCCGCACCCGTAGAGGCAGGGCAGAAGTTGGGTGAGATTACGTATACCTATAACGGTGAGGAAATTGGTAAATCCGATGTCGTGGCAGCGGAGGATGTGGCGCGTGCCGGTTTTGGGGATATGATGCGTAAGATGCCGAAGTTATGGTTTTAAATGCTTGACGGTTTGAACTTTTTATGGTAACTTATATCTTATGAAACGAGGGTGTGAAATGGTTACCATAAAAGGTATCTTTAACGAAGCTACGGTCTTTACGGACAATTTGGACGCGACGAGCGTTGATCAAATACAGTTGCTTTGCGATCAGGAATTTTCCGCGGGCGAAAAGATATGTATAATGCCGGACGCCCACGCCGGAATGGGTTGCGTTATAGGCACGGCGATGACGATAAGCGATAAAGCTGTGCCTAACATGGTAGGCGTGGACATCGGCTGCGGTATGGAGGCGGTTGCGCTTGTTGACGCAAAATGCAGCCTGCCGGAATTGGATAGAGTGGTGCATAACTATATCCCCGCCGGGTTTGATATACGCAGCAGTAAGCATGGATATACGGATGAATCGGCGTTGAAGAGGCTTCGCTGCCTTGATGAGATAAATTATAAGCGTGCCGTGCATAGCGTCGGTACGCTTGGCGGCGGCAACCATTTCATAGAGCTTGCGAGGAATGGCGAAGGGAACCTAGTTTTGATCGTCCACACGGGCAGCCGTAACTTAGGCAAACAGATTGCTGAAATTTACCAAGACGCGGCGTTTAATGATCTAAAGAAGAAGGGCATTAAAATATCAAAACAACTTGCGTATGCTGAAGGAGCGCTTTTGAGTGATTACCTGCACGATATGGAAATAGCCCAAAATTACGCCGATACAAATCGCCGCACTATTATAGACACGATTATTGAGGCGATGGGTTTTGAGGAGAAACCTGGTAATGGCGAGCGGTTTACGACCGTTCATAATTATATTGACATGAAAGCGAAGATATTGAGGAAGGGTGCAGTTTCCGCTAAGAAGGGTGAAAAGCTGCTGATACCCATAAATATGCGGGACGGCAGCCTTGTTTGCGTAGGCAAGGGTAACGAGGCCTGGAATTGCTCTGCCCCGCATGGAGCGGGGCGCATTATGAGCCGTACGGAAGCTAAGAAGAAGCTGAGTATGTCTGACTATAAAAAATCTATGCAGGGCATTTACTCCTCAACCGTAAACGAAAAGACGTTGGATGAAGCTGCCTTTGCGTACAAGCCGCTGGATGAAATTCTGCGGAATATAAAGGATACCGTTGACGTGGTTGACAGGCTGGTGCCTATTTATAACTTTAAAGCGGCGGAGTAGATATGACGATTTTTTATAGACTGTTTGACAAACTCTATGTAAATGTAACGAACAGATGCTCATGCGCCTGTATTTTTTGCATTCGGGATGGGGGCGACGGGGTTGGCGATGCGAACAGCTTATGGTTAGAGCGCGAGCCTACGCTTGAAGAGATTAAAACGGCGTTTTTAGCCACGGATTACACGGATTGCACGGAAATTGTGTTTTGTGGCTACGGCGAGCCGATGGAGCGGGCTGATGTTGTTATTGAGACGGCGAAATATATAAAAGGTAAGGCAAGTTTGCCGGTAAGGTTAAACACGAATGGTTTGGCGCAGCTGATTAAGCCGGATTTTGACATGGCTGCTTTAATCGTTTTTGATACGATTTCAATAAGCCTTAATGCGCCGGACGAGGATGAATATATGCGGGTGACGCAACCTGCTTTCGGTAAAGCTGCTTTTGGCGCGATGCTCCAATTCGCTAAAGAGGCTGCTAGGTTCTCTGTGGTTGTTTTTACGGTTTTAGACATACTAACACTGCAGCAGATTGAACACTGCCGTGAAATTGCGTCGGCGCACGGTGGAAAATTGAAGATACGGCATTACATAAAAAATAATATATCCTATAACTAGGAGGGTTTTACTATGAAATTTGGTATTATCGGTTACGGCGGCATGGGTTCCTTTCACGCCGCGCATATTAAGATGGTTGAGGGGTTTAGCGTCAAAGGTGCGTACGACATAAACCCGGACAAACACGCTAAAGTTAAGGCAGATGGATTTGAAGTCTACTTAACACAGGAGGAAATCTTAGCGGACAAGGATATTGATATTATCGTTATCGCCACGCCCAACAATTTCCACAAGGATCAAAGCATCGCGGCTCTCCGCGCCGGCAAACATGTTATTTGCGAAAAGCCCGTGATGATGAATCTTGAGGAACTGGATGAAGTTATCGCAGTATCTAACGAGACCGGATGTCTTTTTGCCGCGCACCAAAACCGCCGATGGGACGCAGACTTTAGAGTGGTCAAGCAGGTTAAGGAAAGTGGCACAATAGGCAAACTTTACTACATAGAAAGCCGCGTACAAGGTGCAAACGGCATCCCCGGCGATTGGCGGTGCGAGCCTGTAGCCGGCGGCGGTATGGTATATGATTGGGGTGTGCATTTGATAGATCAAATGCTTCTCCTGACGGATGCTCCGCTTAAGGAGGTTTACGCGCACGTACTTAAGGTAAAATATAATGTGGACGACAATTTTAAACTGTTACTTACGTTTGAGGATGGGTTGCGCGCGCTTATTGAAGTCTCCACATACAATTTCATACCATTGCCGCGTTGGCACGTGTCTGGTGATGCGGGCACGATGGTGCTGGATGATTTTAACGGTAACGGCAAAATTGTGAAGGCGAACCTTGAAAAAATGGACTACACGCCCGGTATCGTTTACACCGCCAGCGGCCCGACAAAGACGATGGCACCGCGCCCAATTGAAACGATAGAAACAATGGATGCGCCAAAGCCAGCGCCATTTCCAGATTTTAAGGATTATTACCGCGAGTTTGCCGCCGCTATAAAGAGCGGAGGGGAAGCCCCTGTAACGCACACGCAGATGCGTAACGTGATGAAGGTGATTGAGTTTGCGCTTGGGATTGGTAAATAAATGAAAAAACGGTTTTGTTTATTAGTGCTGTTCGTTTTGTTTACTTTCCCTACTGCAATATTAGCTTCGCATGGCGGCGGAACTGGGTATATGAACATTAAGGTTAATGGCGAGCCGTTTGTAGTGTGGGGTTATTTTGGTGATATGCCGGCGTTTATTAAACTGCGGGACATTGCTTATATTCTTAACGGCACATCGGCGCAGTTTGATATCTATGAGGAGGATTTTATACGGGATATAATCCGGCTTACAAAAGGTGTCCCGTATTCGGTAACTGGTTATGAATTACAACCTATTACCGTGATACGGCATACTGTATTTGGTTCGTATGGTTTTGCTGGCGGTTTTACGGAATTTGGATTTGATGAGAGTATGTCAGTCAGAAATATAACTATCCATGCAATTGGGAGCACATCCACCGTTATTTCTGTTGTACAAGTTTTAGAAGACGAAGATGGTATATATATTTCTGTTTGGGATTTAAGTAAAATGCTTGGGTTTGAGTTTGATTGGGCAGATTGGGATAGCGATAGCGGTATAGATTTTGTCATAAACACAAAACCGAAGCAAAACGAAGAAAACGAATGTAAAGATCTTACGATCGCCGATTTGCCTATTAATGCCAAAACACAAAGTTTGTTTGTAAATATCAATGTAATAAAAGAAGCTATCGGTGCGGATAGAGTTAAATTAAACGCTGAAAATATTGTTTTTATGGATGGAACACAGTATGTGTGGGCACGGGTAGAAGTTTCAAATAAGAGCTCATGGCATTTGTCATCATGGTTTGGAACAAGGTATTTTAACGTCTTTTTATTTTATCAAACAAAACAAGATGAGGAAACGGAAAAAGTAGAGATTTATGATTGGCAAGTGTTGGCAACGGATATTGGTGTACCATATCAGGATACAAGATTTTTGCACATCTATCAAATTCTGCCATCGTATACCGACACAGTAGCAATGCGTGTATTTTATCCATCAACGCGTGAATATTATCTTGCTGTTGAAATATGTGTAAATAATTGGCGATATGAGCTTATTTATGTCCTTGCTTCACATGTTTACGGCTGGGTCGAATACCGCGTTCATCATCTATGGTTTGATTACGAAAGGCCGGAGCGGCTTATTGTAGACTTAAAACCGATCGAACGTTTGAACTTCGACATGGCGTCCGGTGCGGGTATGCTTCATGCGATACTCCTTGCCCGTACCCTATTTAGTTTACCCGAGGTAGAGGAAGTTGAGTTCATCTTTGGCGGTAATAGAGATTTTTGGCCGGTTGTGTTATACGCAGAGGATTTTCGATAAAATAAATAAAGCACTTCCGAGAAATTTACGGAAGTGCTTCTTTATCAATTTACCGCATTTACACGTTCTAACAAAATCTTGTATCCCTTATCAGTTTTCAACGCATCAAACTCTGAGTTCGCCAGTTTTTTTAGCAACCGTTGTTTTATAACATCATTCTGCTCCCATGTGAAATAAAAATCATAACCCATATCCTTTAAAATTGGTGATTTTACATTTAACTCATTTTTATATTTGCTTATAAGAGTGAGGTCGTAATCCACCATTTTTTCAAGCCAATCAAGGGCGGCGGCGGTATTTTTCATGTCTAGGTATGTGTGCGCAATCAGGGCGTGTACGTCGCCGCGTTCACGCAAGTGTGTTGGCGGTTTGAAGGTTTCTTCTGCAAACATATCACCGATGAGCGTGAAAATCGTGTTAAATATTTTTATAGCTTCATCGTACTTACCCAGGTAACGGTAACTGTCGCCAAGTTGGGCAATGGAGCAAAGCATGGCCTCAAAGTGGAGCATAATGTCTTCTTGGCAGTGTGTAGCTTCTTTTTCGTAATCTCTTTCTACGTGTCTGATGTACGCCGCCATCACGTGCGACGTCATGTCACACCGCCAGGGGAACCTGTTTGCGTGCGCCCATGCGGCGGACATATCGCCGTGCGCCGTATGGAGGAGTACCATGACATTGTGCGCTCGTAAAATATCCGTAATGTCCTTGCCGTAGGAAATTACCAGCCCGGCGATGCGAACGCACTCGCGGTAAACATCCTTCGCGATGGTTTCGTCATAGGTGTGGTATTCTGGATAGGAACGTTTTAACTCGTCGGGATAAGCCAGATAAAGCCCGGCGTTCAGCGTTTCCATCAACAATTTGGTGTTGTTGGGATATTGGCTTAACCCGTCCTGCAGTATCTCGTAAATGCGTTTCGCGGTTTCTGTGGTTAGGAAGCCGCCTTTAAGCGCATTTGCGCTTTCTATAACCTTGTCAACGTTTTCATCGTCGCTTGCGCCGTAAGTGCCGAATAATACATCTGTGCTTACGCCGAATACACTAGCAAGGGGCACTATCTGCGAGATATCGGGCATACCCAGGCCGGTCTCCCATTTAGACACGGCTTGGTAAGTTACATTAAGCTGCTCGGCGAGCTCTTCCTGCGTAAAGTTGCGTTCTTTGCGTAATTTTCTTATCGTTTGGCCAATTGTAGCCGCCATAATTTTACCTCCAGTGATTTAACTTGTACGGCTGTACAGGGTTTTATAGGAATATTATAATTCGCGTGTTGGGTAAAGTAAAGCGACATATTGGTTAGTCAAACTCAACGGAGAGTAGAGTTACATAAGCTCCCGCGAATGCGCCTGTAATGTCTCTAAACACTTCGCGAATCTTGCGTCATCCCTAACTGTATCAAATAGTGTCTTTGAAAGGTGATCCTCCCACAAAATCCATGGAAGGTTGCGTTTTGTCGGCCATGGCATGTAGTTACCGCCATCGTCCTCGTTAGTTTTATCCATTTGCTCAACATGATGGAGTGAGTTCTTAGTCGCCGCCTCCACATATACTAACGTGTTTTCTCTATCGCCCGTATCGCAGTACAGTTCAGCAATTATTATTTCTTCAAAAGCCAATTCAAGGTGGTTGACTTCGCTAGCCGGATTATCATATGCAATCGTGTTAATTAGGCTTTCAATTTGCATTTTTGCCTTATGGCATTCGATTTTATGCGCCGCGTCCAGTTCGGCCTTAAATAAAAACCTGCTTATCAGGTGCTCCAAATAATATTTGGCGCGGATGATGAGGTGTTGTTGGTTTTTCCGCCATTCGTCGCCGTCAAGCACTAAGCCGGACCATGGTTCGGCGGTGTCCCATATCTCCACCGGCATTGTATCCAACAAGCGTTTCGCGTCGTCTGTCATACCCCATTCCGCATATTGTCTAATGAGTTGTCCTCTGTGCAGAAGTGATGATTTATAATCCGTCATGTTAATTATACGTTCGCTAATGGCTATGATCTCGCTTTTGTGCGTCTTAGAATCTGCCGTAGATAATGCCTGCACGAGATGGTAGGCAAGCCCTGCGTTAAGCGGGTACTCCTTCGCTGCCTTGCGTGCAGTTGATATTGCCTCATCCAGTTTACCGGAGTTAAGTTGGTTGCGGATATCCATTATATAACTATTTGCTTTCTTCTCTCCGGCGATAGCTTCCGTGCCGAGAAGTTCATCAATCGTAACTTTGAAAAACACGGCGATATGGGGCAATAGGTCGATATCCGGGTAATTTATACCCGTCTCCCAGCGGCTGACGGACTGCGGCGACACGTGGAAGATTTCGGCAACGTGTTCTTGTGTTAAATCATTGCTTTTGCGGAGCTTCTTAAACTTCTCACTAAAATATGTGGACATAATATTTCCCTCACTTATTATTTTTAACCGGTTATGTTATTACTATAAATTAAAATATCCGTAATGTCACGCTCTTATTTTGAGGGTTTTTTTCAAGGAAAACGTGATTATGCGTATTGAATTTAAAACCGACTCTTAATGAGCGAGCTGGCTTGAATGAAGCATACTTAGTTTGCGAATTTAGAGTTCGGCTTAGATTTAATCAGCATAGCAAAAACTTTGTTGCAAAATCCGCGTTATTCTGCTATACTTAGGTGTGATATTTGATACCTTGGAGGTAAGTATGATAACTAATTTAGGTATGGAGCAGGAAACACGTAAGAACCTGTGGTCGCAGTACGCCGCCGAAGCAAAGGCCGAGCCGAACTTCGCCGCCGCGAGTGACGAGGAAAGGCGCAAGATCAGGCAGAACATGATGCGACGCGTTCAGTTTTTAGGTGCAAACGCCGGGGCGGTGAGCCACGGCGATGTTATGATGCGCTTCACCTTCGCAATAAACGGTTTGCCTGGGCGTGGTGGCTACCCCGTGTACATAGCTATGCACGGCGGCGGGCAGGGGCATCCGATAATGAACGAAACCCAGTTTGCCGGCATGAGTAGAAGATATAGGGACAGTGTGGACAACGGCATTTATATATCCGTTAGAGGCGTTAGGGATACGTGGCACACGCATTTTAACCCGGAGAGCTACCCGTGTTATGACAAATTGATTGAAGCGTTAGTACTTAACCATAACGCAGATCCGAACCGCGTGTACCTGCTTGGCTATTCCGCGGGTGGCGACGGGGTCTATGGTATTACGCCGCTCATGCCGGATCGTTTCGCCGCGGTAAATATGAGTGCGGGGCATCATAACAACATCTCCGCTGTCAATTTTATGAACACGCCGATCCTTCTCCAATGCGGTGACAAGGATACGCCCTTTAACCGCAACCATGAAACGGTAAAGTATGGACAGAAAATCAAGGAGCTTAGGGGCAAGTATCCGGGTTATGTAAGCGAAACCTATATCCATGTCGACAAAGAACATTCCCACGTCGTTGACCATAGCGACAAGCGAGTTCTCCAAAAAATATATAAAGATGCGGTTGCGTGGTACGAAAATGAGGCTTTAGAGCATGAAACCATCGAAGCGAATACTAATGCGATGGACTGGATGAACCGTTACGTACGCAATCCAATTCCCGCGGTGCTCGCTTGGGACTTAAGTGCCCGTGCCGAAATGCGTGAGAACGACTGCTATTATTGGCTTCGTGCTGGTAAGGAGCAGCGGAGCGGTATTCTCCGCGCAAGCTATAATGGGGAAACAAATACGATAAATATAGCAACCGAGGAATTTGCAGGTAAGTTTACCGTCCTGCTCAATTATGACATGCTTGACTTGTGTAAGGAAATTAAAGTAAATGTAAACGGCATTGAGTGGGCGCACACGGTTGCGCCGAGTGAAGAAATAATGGCTAAGACGCTTAAAGAACGTGGGGACGTAAACTTTTGCTTCTCCGCCGAAATTGAAATCGAGGTATAACGAATGAACTTAAACATAAAGCCACGCCGTAAATATGTAAATTGCGGCGTTACCCCCATAGAGAGGCTCCACAAGCTATCTGAGCTACTTGGCGTTAATTTTTATATCAAGCGGGACGACTTGTTAGCAGGTTTAGCGATGGGTGGAAGCAAGATCCGTAAGCTTGAGTTTTTGATGGGTGACGCCGTAGCGAACGGGGCGGACGCCATTATAACCTGCGGCGCGGTGCAGTCAAACCATGCCCGCTTAACTCTTGCCGCGTGCATACGTGAGGGGTTGCCATGTCACCTAGTGCTTGAAGAGCGGGTTCCGGGCTCTTACGACCGTACGGCCGGCGGTAATAACTTGCTATACGATTTGTTGGAACCTACGTCCAAAACCGTCGTTGAGACGGGCGTTGACTTAATGCAGACGATGCAGGGCATCGCGGCGAACTTTAGGGAGAGTGGGAAGTACAAAAACCCTATAATCTTTCCTGTCGGCGGTAGCGGCGAGCTTGGCGCGTTGGGGTACGCGTCCTGTTCGGCGGAGATTACGTGGCAGTTGCATAATATGGGTTTAAATATGGACGCGGCGTTTGTAACAAGCGGCAGCGGCGGCACGCATTCCGGTTTGCTTATGGGGTTGCGGGCGTTGAACAACCCTGTAGCAGTACACGGCATTTCTATTAGCCGCAGGTTGCCGGAGCAGCAGCCGCTCATAAAACGGATAGCTGAAGCGACGGCAAAAAATTTGGGTATAGCGCCGCCAATGAGCGAGGACATTATAATACATGACGATTACCTAGGCGGCGGCTATTCAATGCCGACGGAAGGTATGGTGGCTGCGGTACGCCTGCTTGCCAAAACAGAGGGTATTATCCTTGACCCGGTATATACCGGCAAGGCGATGGATGGGTGCTTAAGTCTCATTAAAAATGGCACAATAAAGCAGGGCAGCAATGTTCTATTTATCCATACGGGCGGCACACCTGGTCTGTTTGCTTATAAAGATTTCTTCTTTGACGATTTAATTATAGATAGTAAAGAGATAGGCTGGCATAAAAGCGGCAGTGCGTGATTGCTGCGTTGTATTTGATTGTTATCTTGCAAAATAATAGCATAAGTAAAACCTTGGCGGGGATTGTTGAAACCTTGGCAAGGTTTTTTATTTCTTGTCGAAGATGTTTTGGTTAAATTTGGCAAATAACGGCAAATTATTTAGGTTCTCTATTATATAATGTACTTTATTTTACATATAGATACTAATCTAAAGTAAATTGCGTACTTGAGATACGTAAGAGGACATAGATGAACAATACATCCGACGAAAAAAGAAGTTTTGGCGAAATTCTAAATAGTTTAAGCAGAAGCGGCGTAACGGTTTTATTGGCTTTCGCTTGCTTTTTTATGGGGCGCGCGCAAGTTGCCGGTGGTATATTTCCTCTTGTAGTTGCCGCGCCGGGAGCCGTATTTTTGGGTGTTTCCACACATTATTCCGTCGGTCGCCGTTTTGTTTTCATGTCTATCGCGTCGCTTGCCGGGCATGTCACGCGGTTTGATATCTCCGTATCAATTACATATTTTGCAGCAATCGGTATATTATGGATGATCCAGCTGTTTTTTTCGGATAAGCTAAGGAGCAGTACGTCCGTGCATTTTAAGGCGGCCGTCGTCGGCGCGTCAATGTTTTTTGCAGGCATAGGGATAACTGCCATCCGCGGGTTGACGGCGTACAGCCTTATGATGAGCATCTTAGAGGCTGTGCTTGCTTTTTCGCTTTCATATATCCTATATACGGGGCATAAAGCCATATCCGACGCGTACGCGGCGAAAACCGAAGCCCTGTCGCCGGAGGAATTGCTGTGTGTGTCGTTCCTCGCAGGCGGCGTCGTTATGGGGGCGGCGGATATTTGGGTGGGTTTTTTCGCGTTAAGGTATGTTATGTGCGCGTTTCTGATACTCGTGATAAATAAAGCAGTAGGTAGGGCGGCAATAGCGGCCGGTATCGTTCTAGGCGTCCTTGTTAATGCCGCCGGATTTGAGGGGCATGGCTTTACAGTTACGCTTGCCGCCGCTGCCATGTTTTGCGGGTTGCATAAAAGGGGCGATTCTTCATTATTGGCTAATAAATATGTAAATACAGGTATCTTCCTTACGGCCAAAATTGTTTTTGGTTTATATTTCGGTATTTTTTCGGTTTCGTACACGATGTCTGTTTTGCTTGGTGGAGTTATTTTTATGGCTTTGCCTAATTTGCGGATACTTAACAGTGCGACGGATCTGCTTTCTGCATCAGGTATTGGCATTGCGGAATATTACGGCAGGGTTAGTGGTATTACGGCATCCAAGCTAAGGGAAACGTCTGTTGCTTTCTCCCGCTTGGCTGCCGCATTCGGCGGCGTAACGAAACCGCGCACTGGTCTTACGATGGGGGAGGTGCGAAGCCTTTTAGATGACGTGATCGCAAAATCCTGCTTAGACTGCGTAAAAAATAATATATGCTGGGAAGGCGACGACAAGTTTTACCGTACATATCAAAAGGCGTTTGATGCTTTAAAGAACTGTGATTTATTGACGCCCGACGAAGTTGAAAAGTCACACATGGATTTTTGTATACGCCGTAAAGAGTTTTATACGAATATGCGGCATTTATTTGAAATCTACCGCAACGACTTAAAATGGCGCAACTACCTCGGCGAAAGCCGCCATATGGCTCAGGTACAGCTGCAGGCGGCGGCGGGTATCGTGGGCGACATGGCGGCGGGTTTGAAATTCAACGGAAAATTTGATTTAGAGATGGAAAAGAAGCTGAAGCATGCATTTATCAAAGCGGGTATTACGTTTTCGCAGATATTTGTCGTATTAAACAAGGATGGGCGCGTTGAGGTAACGGTGAAGCGTAAGCCTTGCGGCGTTCACCACAAATGTGCGGAAATAGCGCGAGTAACTGCAGAAACCTTAGGTAGAAAAATACGCAACGAAGAGAAGAAATGCAGCTACGGCGACGGCGGCAAAGCCATGGGCGAATGCGTAATAAAATTGCACGAGGAAGCGAAGTTGCGTGTTACATATGGTGCGGCGGTGTTGCCTGCCGCAGATGGTGCGGAGAGCGGCGACTGCTTTTCCCATATAGAGCATAGCGACAAACGCATAACCCTAATCCTGTCTGATGGCATGGGCAAGGGTAAGGCGGCGGCCGAGCAAAGCCGCGCAACCGTGGAGCTATTTGAAGACTTTGTGGATGCTGGGTTTGACAAGAACGTGTCGGCGCGCCTTATAAATTCTGCACTTTTGCTGAAAGCCAGCGGAGACGAAAACTTTTCTACCCTTGATGTATGCTCGATAGACACGCATACCGGACGTGCGGAGTTTTTGAAGGTCGGTGCGGCGGCAACCTTTGTTTGGTCACAAGACGGCGGTGCGGAGGCGATAAATTCATACTCACTCCCTGCCGGAATATTGGATAACGTAGAGCCGGAGACCGTAAGCCGGCGCGTAGCAGGCGGAGATATAATTGTGATGATGACGGACGGGGTGCTTGATTCGCTCTT